>OLNQ01000192.1_pt1 | contig 71294 bp, 63 predicted proteins | sample 1672821 | NCBI WGS metagenome assembly OLNQ01 (sample SAMEA3136727, study PRJEB25190) | human gut metagenome | biome: human gut; feature: human-associated habitat; material: faeces | place: Austria | collected 2013 | reverse complement strand
CGCGGGCGACCATCATCTTAAATGCACTCAACAAAGGCGCAGGCAGCGAAGCGCCCCTGCCAGTAACTTTGCGCGTCCGCAGACGCGCCCTCAAGCTGCTCTTTCCCCAAGATTCCGTGAAGAACCGGAAAATGTGCACGCGCGGCGACAGATTGCGCAGATTCTTGACTTCTCCCCCATAAATGCGCTATAATGGGTGGGAATGTGTCAAGAAAGGAAGACCATGATGATTCGCCTGAACAACGATTACTCCGAAGGCTGCCACCCTTCGATACTCCTGCGCCTGAATGAAATGAACCTCGAACAGAACCCCGGCTACGGCACGGACACCCACTGCGCCGAAGCCGCTGACGCCGTGCGCAAGGCGTTTGCCTGCCCGGATGCGGACGTGCATTTCCTCGTCGGCGGTACGCAGGCGAACATGACCGTGATTGCCGCGGCGCTTCGCCCGTATGAAGCCGTCCTCTGCGCTGACACGGGGCATATCAACGTCCACGAAACGGGCGCGGTGGAAGGCACGGGGCATAAGTGCATTGCCCTCCAAAGCCGCGACGGGCGCATCAGCGCGAGCCAAATCAGCGTGGCGGCGGCAATGCTGGATGACAATGAGCATGTCGCGAAGCCTGCAATGGTCTACATCTCCATGTCCACCGAGTTGGGCACGGTCTACAACCGCGCGCAGCTGCGTGATATTTACCTGACCTGCCAGAAACTGGGGTTGTACCTCTTCATCGACGGCGCGCGGCTGGGCTATGCGCTTGCTGCCCCGACCGGTGACCTGACCGCGGCGGATATCGCCGAGATGTGCGACGTGTTCACCGTCGGCGGCACGAAGATGGGCGCGCTCTTTGGCGAAGCGATTGTCATCAACCATCCGGCGCTGAAGAAGCATTTCCGCCACATGATGAAGCATCAGGGCGGCCTGCTGGCAAAGGGCTGGCTGCTGGGCGTGCAGTTCAGCGCGCTGATGGCGGACGGGCTGTACTTCCAGCTGGGGCAGAAGGCGGTCAAGCAGGCGATGCGCATTCGCACCGCGCTGCTGGAAAAGGGGATTCCGCTGCATGTCGATTCCCCGACGAACCAGCTCTTCCCGATTTTCTCCGATGAGCAGGTGGAGGCGCTGGAGGAGGATTTCGCGCTGGAATTTCAGGAACGTGTGGACGAGAACCATGTCGCGCTGCGCGTGTGCACCTCGTGGGCGACGCCGGAGCGGAATGTGACGGCGTTTATCGAGAAAATCAACAAGCTGTAAGCAGCAAAAAAGGTCGTTCCCACCATGAGGAGCGACCTTTTGCTTTACCTTTACTTTGGTTCTTCACGGAATCTTGGGGGAAGAGCAGCGTGGGGGCGCGTCTGCGGACGCGCAAAGTTACTGGCAGGGACGCTTCGCTGCCTGCACCTTTGTTGAGCGCCTTTGGCATACTGGTCGCCCGTGAAACTGTTGGGGCGTTGCCCCAAACCCCACAAGGGACGCTGTCCCTTGACCCCTTTTCGCGATTGAGTTGGTCTCGCTTTCATGCTCCTTCCGCGTGCGGCTTTTTGTGCTTTGCCTAAGCCCTTGTTTGTTTCCCCCAAGATTCCGTAAAGAACAAAAAAGGTCGTTCCCACCATGAGGAGCGACCTTTTGCTTTACTTTTTACTTTTTCCGCTTTTTCTGATTGCTGCCCTTGCTCTCCATCCTCTGCTCCACCTTCGACTTCTCCGGGAAGTTCGCCGTCACCCACGCCTGTACCTTCTCCATCTCCGGGACGCCGCGGAAGTAGTACGCCGTGCCCTTGACGCGAATGTGGCAGACGCGCAGCCGCTTTTCAATGAACGTCTGCTTGACCAGAACGTCCTGCGCGGATACGCCGCTGACCTCGTAGGTGTTCGCGCGACCCAAATTCGCCACAATCCGCGCGCCGTGCAGGTTCGTCGCGGGCTGGAAGGCATAGCTGCCCAGATAGCTGGGAATGTAGAACGCCATTGTCAGGCTGCACGCCGCAATCATCAGCCCCAGAATCATCAGGGTGAAGGAGGGCGGCAGGAGCAGCAGGCTGATTGCAAGCACGGGCAGCACGGACAGCGCAACCGGGGCGCACGCGGTCAAAATCACGGCGGATTTTTTCGTCCGCAGCTCCAGTTTCTCACGCATCAGGCGTTTTTCTCCCCATCATTTCGTTCGTCCGACGAATCAGAATGTCGGCGATTTTCCGCGCACAGTCGGGGTCAATCTTCTCGTGCTGCTTGGCAATCATTTCGGCGCGCTTTTCCGGGTGACGCAGCAAATCCGCCACTTTCGCAGTCAGTTCGTCGTCCGTGTGCGCCCAGAGCGCCAGCGCGTTGTCCTCCATGAAGCGGGCGTTTTCCGTTTCGCACCCCGCAATCGGGTGCGCGACGACAATCGCCGTGCCGATGGTCATTGCCTCGGTGGAGGTCAGCCCGCCGGATTTCGTGACCAGCACATCCGCGGCGGCAATCAGGGGCGTCAGCGGCGTCACCTGCGCGCGCAGGGACACGCGCGGGTCGCTGCCGTAGGCTTCGGTCGCCCGGCGCAGCGCATCCACGTTTGACCCGCAGACGACGGTCAGGTGGCCGTTTTCGCCCAGCACAGGCAGAATCCGCGCAATCATCTCCGGCAGATTGCCCGCGCCCATGCTGCCGCCGACAAGGACGACTTCGGGGCGCTCCGGGTCAAGCCCGACGGCCTCCTTCGCGGCGCGCTTGTCCGTGCAGGGGCGGCAGGAGAGGGACACCGGAATGCCTGTGAATTCATAAGCACTTTTGGGCAGCGCCAGCCGCCTGGCGGAGGGCATCGCCGCCTTGCAGGTGAACATCACGTCGCACTCGATGTCCTCAATGAAGGGATGAATCGTGTAGTCAGTCATGACCATGGCGAACAAGCCGTTCCACAGGTCGTGGCGGCGGAGGTAGGTGACGCTCTGCCCGCCGAACATGTGGGTGCAGACAATCAAATCCGGCGCGTAATCGGTCAGCAGCTGCTCCATCTTGCGCGCGTAGGCGGCGTTGAAGAGGTAGACGGGGGACTTGATGCGCGGCGTGCTGATGGCCTTGGCGAAGCGGTACAGCCGCCCGAAGGCATCCGGCGCCGCCTGTACAAATTTGACGTAGACGTTCGACACGGTGGCGGACAGCTTCTGCCCGCCGAATGCCACGCAATCCTCAAATCGGCATTCCACGCCGCGCTCCGTCAGCGCTTCCATCACCGCGTGCGCCGCCGTGTTGTGTCCGCCGCCCGTGGCTGTGGAGAGTATGAGTGCCTTCAATTAGTCCTCCTGCCCGGCGGCATTTTCCGCCAGCATTTCGTCAATGATTTTGCAGGTCATGCGGATGATTTTTGCGCAGGGGCGGCTGCTGTAATACGCGTTTGTCCGCGCATCCGGGGTAGGGGATTCCGGTTTCTTCTCGCGCCCTAACAGCTCCGCGCAGCAGATGCTGCCGTTTCGGGCGATGAACGCCCGGTAGACGCGCTGCACCCGCGTGTACGTCTGCGGGCGGTGCTCCGGCTTCGCGCCGTCTGCCCCCTCCAGCGCGGCGCAGAGCATTACCGCCGAGGAGAACGCGCCGCAGTTGTCGCGCAGCCGCCCGATGCCGCCGCCCAGCCCGCAGGCGACCCGCGCCGCCTGCTCCTGCGTCAGCCCCGCAATGTCCGCATAGGTCATCAGCACCGCCTGAGCGCAGTTCACCCCGGATGCAAACAGGCGAACCGCCGTCTTTTCCCGTTCTGAAATCGCCATTTTATTGTGCCGTAATCACTTTCAGCGTGTCGCGCAGTTTGTCGTAGACGTTTGTCTTGTAGGTGTCGGTGTATCCTGCCGGGTAGGTGAGGTGGATGGTGTAGAGCACGTTATTCTTGTAAACCGCCGCGATGCGCCCCGCAATTTGCAGATTGCCATCCAGCGTGGCGGTGTAATTGGCGTACACACCCGTTGCGCCGAGGAACAGCCCCTTGCGCGTCGCCGTGTTTGACGGGCTGAACTTGGGGTAATTCGCGTTGCGGAGGTTTGTCAGCATGGACTTGACTTCCGTCGTCAGCGAATCGGTCGTGTACTCAATGCTCGTGCTGTTTGCGCGGATGACGAGGGTCGCCGCGTAGCCCGTCGCCCAGTCGGGGCTCTGGAGTTTGTAGCTGTTCGCCTCGGACGTATCCACCACCCAGCCAGCCGGGCCTTCAAACGTCAGATTCAGGTTCAACGCGGTGTAGGTCTGGTAGGTGAAGGACAGCGCCGGCAGGGGCGTGGGGGTCGGCTTGTCAATGGGGTCAATCACGACGGGCGTCGCGCCGGAATACTGCCCGGAAATGACCGGAATGGGCGTATTCGTGGGGGGAGGCGTGACGAGCGTCGGCAGATGAATTTCCTCCGGCGTGCTGGCAGCGTCGCCCGTGTAGTCGTCCTCCTCGGACGCGGGGTCGTAATCCGCCGGAAGGCTGCTGCCGGCGGTATTCGTGCTGGGGGTGTTTGCCGCCCCCTGTGTATTGACGTTATACTGCGTCTTCGGTTCAGATGCGCAGCCCGCCAGCAGAACGAGGCACGCGCTCAGCAGAAGCACTGTCCGAAAGCCCTTTTTCATCGTGATTCCCTCCTTATGGTTGTTATCCTACCGCCGAATTGTGCGGTGGTGCCTTAATTCAAAAACGATTGAAACACCCGTTTTCTTGCAAAAGAATGCGGATGACGTCATTCCGCCCCATCAATCTCCTGATACTTCGGGTGATAGATCCGCCGGTCAAGGCTCCAGACCTTCTCCGAGAACGCACCCTCCGGCACGCGCGAGAGAATCCCCTGCATTTCGTTCATCTTCGCGTCCAAATCGTCGATGCGCGCCAGCACCTCCGCTTCGGGGAACATCGGCGCCTTCGGGCTGCCGTATTCCGGGATGCTGTGATGCGAGAGCACCATGTGCTCCAGCAGCAGCACAATTTCCCCGGATACGCCCACGTTCTTCGCCGCTTCCTCAATCCGCGCCACGCCGCGCACCAAATGCCCAATCAGCAGCCCGTCCGCGGAATAATCGCTCACGCTGCCCGTTTCGTCGCTGATCATTTCCGTCGTCTTGCACAGGTCGTGCAGGATAACGCCCGCGTAGAGCAGCTCCGCGTTCAGGAACGGATACGCCGCCACGACGTGCCGCGCTAAATTCAGCATACTCGTCGTGTGGTGGAGCAGACCGGAGCGTTCCGCGTGGTGCAGCCGCTGCGCCGCCGGGAACCATTCCAGCTTGTCGCCCGTCAGCCGAAGCATCTCGCGTACGATTTTCTTCAGTCCATCAGACTGGAAGGTATCAATCGTGTCCTCGATGTCCTTGCGCATCACTTCGGGCTTTTCGGGCGCACACGCGACCAGCTGCGCCATGTCCACCTCGTCCTGCGGCAAGGCGGCGCGCATCCGCTCAATGCGGAGCTGCTTGCGGCTGTTGTACTCCTGCACCAGCCCCTGCACTTTGATGACCGAGCCTTGCTTGGGCACGTCCATCAGCTCATTCCAGTCCCAGTATTTGCAGTTGATGTCGCCCGTTTTATCCGCAAGGGTGAGGTCGAGGTACGAGCCGCCCTTCTTATCCGTCCGCGCATCCGCAGAGCGAACGAGCAGAAACCCGACGAAGCGGGCGTTGGTTTCCAGCTGATTGACTGTCATGGGTGATTTTCCTCCGATGGATGAAAATGGTTGAGGATTTTGGAATCCTCATAGTCGTTAGTAGTATTTTCTATGCAACAGGTCTTGACTGCGGCAACCAGAGGGCTTTGCGGTCGCCCTCTGGACTCCTTCGCCTTCGCCATCTAAGTTACTTGATTTGTATTGAAGCTGATGTAGTTAGTGAACCTTTCGTTCCTTTTAAGCAGCAATACAGCACTGTAACATGGAAGGGTGCAGCCGAAGGTTTCCAAAGGGCGATCGGAAAGCCCTTTGGTCGCCTCAGCAGAGGCGATTCCCCCTGCCGCAAAGCAGAATAATAAGCGAAAGAGAAAACAACATCTGCCAAGATGGCAAAAGTCAGAAAGGCGCATCCCCGCCGTTCTCTCCCCCCATCGCCGAGGGCGGCAAATCCGTGTACGTCGTGTATTCGCTCAGCCACGCGACCTTCACCGTGCCCAACGGGCCGTTTCTCTGCTTCGCAATGATGATTTCACCCACGTTCTTGTCCGCCGTTTCGGGGTCGTAGTAGCCCTCGCGGTGGATGAACATGACGACGTCCGCGTCCTGCTCGATGGAGCCGGAGTCGCGCAGGTCGGACAGCGCGGGACGCTTGTTGTCGCGCGTCGTCGATGCACGGGAGAGCTGCGCGCAGGCAATCAGCGGCACTTTCAGCTCCAGCGCAATCGCCTTCAGCTGGCGGCTGATTTCGCTCACCTCCAGCTGACGGTTCTCGGTCTTGCCGTCGGCGTGCATAAGACCCAGATAGTCCACAATGATGAGGTCAAGCCCCTTGTCCATCATCAGGCGGCGGCAGCGCGAACGGAGCTGCGTCGGCGTGATGCCCGCCGTATCGTCAATGTAAACAGGGGAGTTCGACATGGGGCCGATGGATTTCGCCAGCTTTATCCAGTCCTCTTCACGCAGGGTGCCCTGGCGGACGCTCTGCATGTTGACGCGCGCGTCGGAGCAGAGCATACGCAGGGCAATCTGCTCGCGCGGCATTTCCAGCGAGAACACGGCGACGCTTTTGTTCGCGTAGAGTGCGGCGTGGGTGGCGATGTTCATCGCGAAGGACGTTTTGCCCATGGACGGGCGCGCGCCGATGATGATGAGTTCGCCGCCGTGCAGACCGGTGAGCATGTTGTCCAGCAGGGTGAAGCCAGTCGGCACGCCGGAGACGCGCCCCTTGAGCTTCGCCAGCTCCTCGATGTTGGCGTAGGTGTTGTACAGCACGTCGCGGACGTGGACGAGGCTCTCGCCGGATGCGCGGTTCATCACGATGTCGAAAATCGCCTTTTCCGCGTGTCCGAGCGTCTCCTGCAGGGGATTCTGCTGGCTGTAACACTCCTGCGAAATCTCCTGCGACGCCTTGATGAGCTTGCGCAGGGTGGACTTTTCGGACACCAAGGTGATGTACGCCTTGACGTTCGCGGTCGTCGGCACGAAGCTCATCAGCCGCATGAGGTACTCCGTGCCGCCGATGCCTTCCAGCGTCCCACGGCGGGTCAGCTCCGCATCGACGGTCACGAGGTCAATTGGGCGCTGCTGATGGTGCAGGGCAACCATCGCCTCGAAGATTTCGCGGTGCGCCGGCTGATAGAAATCGTCGGTGGACAAGGCTTCCGCCGCCTGCAGCACCGCGTTTTCATCCTGCATCATCGCGCCCAGCACGGACTGCTCCGCTTCGACGCTATTGGGCGGCGTCACGCCACGAAATTCTGACATAACTTCTCCGCCAGAGGGGGTGAAGCAGCCCTCTGGATGGCTTCGCAGTCCTTTCCTTTGAAACTGGTCTTGTTTGCGGCTTCCAGAGGGCTTTGCGGTCGCCCTCTGGACTCCTTCGCGTGCACTCCCATGTTTGTTGAGCTGTATCGAAACTGATTTAGTTTGTGTGCTGTTCGTACCTTCCAAGCAACAATACAGCACTGTAACATGGGAGGGGACGCGCCGAAGGTTTCCAAAGGGCGATCGGAAAGCCCTTTGGTCGCCTCCGCAGAGGCGAAACCCCCGCTGCAAACAAAATCCATTATAGTAGGAAGAAAACCTTCCGGCAGACCGGGGACAGCCCCCCGGCGGTGACTGCCTTACTTCACCGCCGCCGCTTCCACATGCACAACCATCTTCGCGGAGATGTCCTTGTACAGGCGCACCTCAATCTCCACATCGCCGACGGCGCGGATGTTCTCGCACTTGATGTCGCGCTTGTCCACCGCAACGCCGTGCTGCGCCTTCAGCTGCTCGGCAACTTCCGCGCTCGTAATCGAGCCGTACAGCCGCCCCTGCGCGCCGCACTTCACCGACATGCTGATGACCTTGCCGCGCAGGGCGTCCGCCTGTGCCGTCGCGTCGGCACGGCGCTGGGCTTCGCGTTCGGCTTCTGCCTTGCGCATCTTCTCAACGCCCTTCATCGCGCCGGGGGTCGCTTCCACCGCCAGCTTCTTGGGAAACAGGAAGTTGCGCGCGTAGCCATCCGCCGCATTCACAATCTGATCCTTCTTGCCGACACCCTTCACATCTTCCAGCAAAATAACCTTCATAATCTGTATCCTCCTTAAATCTTAAAAATCAGAAAAATCATCGTCTTTTCGATGGCGGTCGTCGCGCAGTCCGCGCGGGTCGCGGATTTGGTCAACGCAGCCCGCGAACATCGGCAGAATCGGCACGAACAGCACCATCAGGATGGTTAGGAACCAGCGGCGGCCGCGCGTTGCACCCGCGCGTAGCATGGCGAAATTCTGCGCCGAAACGCCCTGCACCGCGAAGCTCCAGAACGCCACACTGCCCAGCAGCGAAGCCGCCAGCGCAACTGTCGCGTTCGTTGTAAACAGCTGCGCCGCACTCAGAAGCAGCAGCACCGCCATGCTGATGCCCAGCGGGGTGGGCATGAACCAGCGGTCGGTGGTCGGCGTGTCCTCCGCATCGGGGAATTTGCGCCAGCACAGCAGCATCCCCCAGCGAAAACGCCATGATTCCTTTGACCAGCAGGTCAGGCATGATGGATGGCAGCGTTCTCTCAATCGTTGCGCGCAGACTCCATTCCAGCTGCTGCAGTACATCCTCGGAAAGCCACGGCAGCACGTTTCCGCCCGTCAGCGCCGCGAGACTTTCCAGCGCCGCCGTGCGTTTTGCATCCAGCGCCGCCAGCCCGGACACATACGCGGAATACAGCACCTGCGGGCGCGTCCGCGCGTTCATTATGACACGCAGAATGTCATAGGACAAGCCCTCATACAGGTCGCCGTACGCCTGATAGCGCTGAAGGAGCATCATCAGCAGCGCGACGACGGCGGCGAAGCAAATCACCGCCCAATACATTGCCATGCGCGATTTGCGGAAGGCGCCGGGCGGCAGAAACAGCATCAGCGCGCCGCCGAAGAGCCAGACGCAGGCGGACGGAATGAGCAGCTTCGGCAGGAGGAGCAGCAGAGAGGAAAATGCGCCGATGACGAGCAGCGGGAGGCCGATGCAGAGCAATGTCTGGCAGATTGGCGCGTTGCGGGTCGGCAGGGGCAGCTCCCCCGTGAGGGAGAGCAGCGAAAAGGGCATGAACAGCAGCAGAAGCACCGCCAGCGGCACGCTGCGCAGGCTGAATGTCAAAGCGAATACGATACAAGCGCCCATCATGTACCAATCGGGCTTGCCGACTTTGGCTTTGCCGTACATGCTGTCCTCACCTCCTTGTGTAGGCTCATCCATCTTCCTATTGTACAGCACAATCGCCAAAAAAGCAAGCCGGGGAGGCGCGGATGCACGAAAAAAGGAAGCGCCCGTCGCAGTCGCTTCCTTTATATATGCTGATTTTTTATTTGCCGCGCACAAGCGACTTGCGCTTTGCCAGCTCAGCCACCAGCGCTGCCGGCAGCAAATCCCGATGCGGCTCTTCCTGCGGCACAGCCCCGCGATAGACCGCCAACCTCCGCTGCGTCACCGTGTCCCAGCTGTGCGAATGGCAGATGTAATCCGGCGCTTCCGCCTTGTACTTTGCCACCTTCGCCGGATTCGCCAGCAAATCCGCCAGCTTTGCGCGCAAATCGTCGATATCGCCGCGGCGGAAGGTCACGCCGTGCTCCTGAACGACGGAGGCGCACTCGTCGATGTCGCTTGTCAGCACGCAGCAGCCGTAGCTCATCGCCTCCATCAGCGAAAGGGGCATCCCCTCGACGTCGCTGGGCAGGACGTAGGTGTAAGCGTTGCTGTACAATTCCGCCAGCAGCTGCCCCTGCACAAAGCCGGGGAATATCACGCGGTCGTCGTCCTTTGCCATTTCGCGCAGCTCGTCGAAATATTCCTGTGAGTCGGACGCGCCGCCCGCAATGACCAGCTTCTTGTCCGTCGGCAGATGCTTGTACGCCTCAATCAGGTAATGCTCGCCCTTTTCCGGCACGATGCGCCCCAGATAGAGGATGTAGTTGTCCTTTTCCAGCCCGTACTGGCGAATCAGCTCCGGCGCGCACGGCTGGTAGCTCGGCACGCCGTTGGGAATCAGCAGCGTCTCGCGCCCATAGGTGTCCGCAAAATACTGCTGCATGCCGTGGCTCAGCACAATCAGCTCATCCGCGTGGCGAACCGCCATCTCCTCGCCCAGCTTGATGCACTTGGACGCAATGCCGTTTTGCCATTTCGCGCGCGTCCAGTCCAGCCCGTGTACCGTTACGATAACGCGCTTGCCCATCAGCTTCGGCAGCCAGCAGAACAGCGCCGGCCCTTCCGCGTGCACATGCACCACGTCATAATTGCCCAACGCCGCGCACAGGCAGCCGAAGAAACTTGCGGAAACCGCCGCCAGCCCCTTCTTCTGGATGGTCGGTACATATTTCAGGCTGATGCCGTTGAAATTTTCGGGTTGCGGCTGCTGCTTGTCGGTTCGGTTATAGCACGTCACGGAATGCCCCTGCGCCACCATGCGCTTGGCCAGTTCGCCCACCACAACCTCGATGCCGCCATCATGGGACGGTACGCGCTTCTGTCCGACCATGGCAATTTTCATGTACTTCCGAGCCATCCCTTGCAGCCTCCTTTGTTGCTTGAAATTCCCCATTATGAGGGGGGAGGGGAACCCCATCAGCAGCCCCGATGCGTTTTGTTGTACGTTTCGGTGTCATCTGATGCACTCATCATACCACACACATGGGTTAATTGAAACGAAGTTACATCGGTTTTCCGAAATTCTTTCGGTATTCCGCGTATTCCGAAAGTTTTCAGGAAATTTCAGGAAAGATGGCGGCGATTTTTCACAAAATGCCCTGTCCCTTCGCGTCTGTTTTTAGCCGAAAACGATATACTTGCGGTTCAAAAAAACAGCGTTATTTTATGTGTAAGAAAACCGTGTAACAACAAAGAAAAACAGGTTACATAGTGCTATGGCATGCCGCGCGAACGAAACCTGCCAATTTATCCGCTAAATTGCCATATTTATGCTGGTCACTCTTGACATGTTGATTTTTGTCAGGTATAATTTACATATGAACAGCATCGGTGCAGCGCCTCTGGTGGATGCTGTCCGCAGCAATGGGTGTAGCCGGACGAATAGGGGAGGAGAGAAACCATGAAAACGAGCTGGCTCAATGGAAGCAAACGAATCCTGTCAGCACTGCTGATTGCGGCGGCGCTGATGTTTGGCTGGACGCCGCTGGGGGAGGGGAAGGCACTGGCGGCGACGGATAAGGGGAAACAGTTCGCACAGGCGGCGATGCTGTTTGCGAAGTCTGATACGGACTTTGCGCAGGATATGTACGGCGCAAAAGGAACGGATAACAACCAAATTTTCGAAGGCGGCGCATGGTGCGCGGCTTTCATTTCTGTGGTTGCGCGCCAGATAGGTATTCCGACGAGCGTAATTCCGAATACGGTAAAGGCGTATAAGGAATACTGCCCCAGCACGGGGGAAACACACGCTGATTGGTTCCACTGCGTGATTGATCCAAATAGCTTTTCGGATTACAAAAAGTATGCTAAACAGTATGATCCGAACTATGTGCCGCAGCCGGGTGATATTATCACCTTGAATACGTATAAATCGTCTGAAGCAAAGGAACTTTCATCAAGTCTGTCGCACGTTGGCATTGTCACAAGTTACAATAGCAGCTCAAAAATGGTGACATTTGTCAGCGGCAACTGGAGCATCAGACGGGTCAGTTGTGCTGAAAGCTACGATACAACCAAGAAAGTAAATCAGACTTATTATGGCATTGTTGGCTACTATCATCCTGATTGGAGCCAAGTGGGCACTTTGCGCACGCCACAGGCGGTGACGGGGATTACGCTGAAAAACGGAAGCAGTGTTTTAAGCGAAAACACGACAATTACAATGAACGTGGATACGACGCTGAAAATTACTTCCAGCGTCTCGCCGAGCAATGCGTTTTACCCGAACCCCAGCAGCGGCGTATACCGCTACTTCTATTCTTCGCCGAATGTACAAATTGCATCGGGGTATACAGGTTTGTTCTGGCAGAGCAGCAATGAGAATGTTGCTATTGTGAACCCGGATACTGGTTTGGTTACGGCGGTTGGCGCTGGTACTGCAACTATTACGGCTTATGCGATTGCTGATGGAAAGAGAACCAGAGCGACTGCTGTGAAAAAGAGCTTCAAGGTTCAGGTGACGGGGTATCCGTCGCACGAATGGTACACCTATGAAGCCTACCACAATAGCGTTTCCATTTACAGCACGCCTTCGCTGCGAAGCGCGAATGTAATTAAAACAATAGCGGTTGGAACGGAATTTCGCGTTGATTTAAGTCATGTGTACGCTATGCGCGCGCGAAACGGCTGGGGATGGCTTTCGCCGGTGCAGCTGAATGATGGTACCACTGGCTATTGTGACTTGAACGCACACTACTACCTCTCGAAAAAAGACCATCCGACCGTGCGACCGATGAGCGAACAGGCAAACGCAGAATGGTGGAACTACAAAGTCGTCTGGGCAAGTGGCTTAAATTTGCGTTCCTTTGCGGATTCTAATGCTACGGGAACTGTGATCATGAAAATCCCGAAGGCTGCAACGGTTGAACTTGACCTCAATCACACAATGCGCGAGCCGAAATACGGCGACACGTGGGCATTTGCGCGCTACAAGCAGTCCGATGGCACATACGTCTATGGCTGGTGTATCGAGAGCGACAGCAACTACATGCAGAAACAGGATAAAATCGGAAACTCTGCCCACTATTCCGACTACATCATTGACGAAAATGGTGGAATCGTCGTGTATGCTGCGCCGCATTATGAGAATAAAATCGACGAGCTTACCAGTGCCGACGGCGTATTCCAGATAGATGTTGCCAACATGGTGTTTTACGATGCTTCGGGCGTTAACACCTATTGGGCACCCTGCCGATATACAAAGAATGGAAAGACAATAGAAGGATATATCGAGGTGCTTGCGGACCCGCCTACTCCCTGCGGCATTGACCGCGAAGGCGACTGGGAACGCTACGAAGTAACGAATGCAGCGGGGGCAAAGTCGATTCGCTATCCTGCCACGTTTGAATTGTCCGAACTCAGCAGCTATGACCAAGGCGAAATCATCTGGCTGGACAGGAACGAACGCGTCACCATCACCGAAAACGGCAAGCAGTACACCTTCATGCGCGGGCATGGGGATGATTTCGTTGCGGGCTGGTTTGATGTGACGAATGCCAACGAGCCGCTGACGCAGGTTGACGACAGCATTGAGGAAGTCGTCTCTGTGCGCAGCGGAGCCAGCGTCTACACGTTCTGCCGCGGCAATGTCTCGTGGGCGCAGGCGGCGCAGTACGCGGCGTCTATGGGCGGACACCTCGTCGTGATTGACAATGCGCAGGAAGATGCCATGCTGCATTCGACCATCATGAGCGCATACGGCGGCACGGCGTGGACGGGCGGCCACGCAAATGGCGCAGGCAATGGCTGGACGTGGCTGAATAACAACACGATGAGCTATCAGAATTGGGGCTCGTCGAGCGCGACGCCGACCAGCAGCCATACCGCGCTGGCAATCAAGGGCGATTATGAGGGATGGTTCACCTACCGTGACTGCGCGAACACATACGTTGACAGCTTCATCGTCGAGGTGGAGGAAACGCCGCGCGCGTGGTTCACCTACCGCACGAAGGCGAAGCTCAACATTCGCAAGTCGCAGAGCATTTCCGGCGCTGTCGCGACCACGACGGCGGTGGGCGATTACCTGACCATTGACCTGCTGAACGTCGCAATGGACAGCAATAAGAAGTACTTCTTTGCGCCTGTGCTGATGTCGGACGGCTCGATTCTCTACTGCAACATCGGCGATAAGACCGCTATCGTCCCCGACCTTGAACCCGATGAACCCGCGTGGACGCAGTACAAAGCACTCAGCAGCCTCTACGTCCGCACCTTCCCGAACGCTTGGTGCGATACGGGCGTGCTGAAAACGCTGAGCAAGGACACGATTCTGGAGCTGGACGTCAGCCACAAGCTGCGCGACCCGCGCTTCGGCAACGACTGGGCATACGCGCGCTACAAGCAGTCCGACGGCACCTACCTCTACGGCTGGGTGATTGCTGCGGACACCTACGTCGAGCAGGTGAAGCAGACCCCCGCTTGGTACGACTACTTTGTGAATCCGGGCAGCACGGTGTATGTCTACAAAACGCAGAATGTGGATGACACGATTGTCAAAACGTACACATCCGGCAGCAATTTCCAAGTGGACGTGAACAACATGCGCCAAGACCAGAACGGCTACCTCTGGGCGCCTGTGGCAGATAGCACGGGCAAGGAACTGGGCTATACCGACCTCTCCGCGGCGCACACAGGGAGCAAATCAGCGGCGATTCCGGATGTCTACTGCCAGTCGGGCTGGATGCCCGCCTATGTGCTGGCGGAAGAGGGCATGGATGTGCTGGCTGCACCGAATGACGCGGCTGCCCTCGTCAAGCACATGGATCGCGATGCGTACTTCTGGTTTGGCGCGGATGAAACCTATACCGATGCGAAGGGCAAGATCTGGACGCGCATTTACGCCGCAAAGGACTACGAGGAAATGGCGGATGGCGGATGGGTCAGGCTGGAAAATGGCGTGAACTACAACACCGTCTATGCACAGTGGTACGACACGGGGTGCAGCATTTCCCGCAACGGTATCACCTACACGCTTTACGGCGGCTACAACAGCTGGGGCGGTGCAAGCAGCTGGTTCTCGGACGGCATAGACTTTAACGATGGCACAGCCGTCAGAAAGCACCTTGCCATCGTCCACAACGACGCGGAACAGAAGATTATTGAGCAGCTGCTGAATGCCACCTCGACCATTGACAAGGCGTGGATTGGCGCAAGCAACACAAGCGGCTCGTGGAGGTGGGTGGACGGCACGAATGTCCAGTACAGCCAGTGGGGCTACAATGAACCGTCGGGCACTGGAACGGAACTTGGCGTGGCTGCGTCTTTCGACGGCAGCTGGTATGCGCATGATGATGCTTTGGACATCCACATTCAGGGCTTCATCACCGAGCAGTTCACGGGCATCGGGCTGCCGCAGGTGAAGCTGCCCGCGTCGACGTTCTATGTGGATGACGAGGCGTTCGTGGGCAACAGCACGATTCAGTCGGTCGTTGCGCCGGATGGACTGCAGGTCATTGGCACGCGCGCCTTTGCGGATTGCGCGAACCTGAAGTGCATCACCCTGCCGGACTCCGTGTCCCACATCGCGGAAGATGCGTTCGAGAACACGCCGGATGTCGTCATCTTCGCCAGTGTCGGCAGCTACGCGTGGCAGTGGGCGGAGGAGCAGGGCATCCCGCACGGCACGCCGTACACCGAGTAAAATCAGTGGGCGCAGACTTCCCCAGCGGGCGGTCTGCGCCTCTTTTCGCGGAAAAAACTCCGGCCTCGCGCAAAAAAATCCGCCCAAGCCCCCTTGACAAACCGCTTCCCCTGTGCTACAATATCCCTGTTTGAAGCAGAGGCTTGCCCGTCTCTCACCTTGCGCGGCGTATGCTGCCGGGTTCACAGGCTTTTTCCCTTTCAGGCGGATTGACCGCCGAAAAAGGCGCAAAGTGCATGTCAGCGACGGGTGGAGTCACCCGCCGCTTTTTCTGTGGTATGGAGCAGAAAACGCTGGCTTCAACGAAAATTGGGAGGTGTATGGACATAGCACTCGATCTGATGATCAATGAGGAAATCCGCGACCGGGAAGTCCGCCTGATTGACGAAAACGGCGAACAGCTCGGCGTCATGCCAACAGCCAAGGCGATGGAGCTGGCGGAAGAGCGCGGCCTCGACCTCGCCAAAATCCAGCCCACGGCAAAACCGCCGGTCTGCAAACTGCTGGACTATGACAAGTACCGCTACGAACAGTCGCGGCGCGAACGCGAAAACCGGAAGAATCAGCGGGTCGTCGAAACCAAGGAGGTTCAGCTGTCCGCCACCATCGAGGAGAACGACGTTCTCACGAAGGCGAAAATGGCGCAGAAGTTCCTTCAGGGTGGCGATAAGGTGAAGGTGTCCATCCGTTTCCGTGGCCGCCAGATCACCCATAGCGAAATCGGCATGCAGGTCATGCAGGACTTCGCGGCCCGCTGCGCCGAGGTCAGCTCGGTGGAGCGCCGTCCCATGATGGACGGCCGTCATATGATTATGATCCTGGCCCCCAAGGCGGCAAAGGCTTCCTTCGCTGAAAAGAAGGCTGCCCGCGAAAACGCCAAGGGGAATCAAGAACAGGAATAAAACGGCTATCGCAGCTTGCCTGCGCCCCGTTTTATCAGCATTGGAAGGAGGACTACACCATGCCTAAGCAGAAGTCTCACCGTGGTGCTGCCAAGCGCTTTTCCTTTACCAAGACCGGTATCGTGAAGCATAAGCAGATGAACGCCAACCATCAGGTTCGCCTCAAGACCACCAAGCGCACCCGTCACCTGCGCGCTGACGGCATTGTGGACAACGCGGCGGAAGCCAAGACCATCCACAAGCTGCTGCCCTACAAGTAATTAAGCCCATTCGCTGGCAAGGAGGATACTCACAATGGCACGTATTAAGAGATCTGTGAACGCTCTGAAGAAGCGCCGCAAGGTCATGAAGCTGGCAAAGGGCTACTGGGGTGCAAAGTCCAAGCAGTACCGCGCCGCGTCCGAACAGGTTGCTCGTTCCCTGCGCTATGCCTTCAAGGGCCGCAAGCTGCGCAAGCGTGATTTCCGCTCCCTGTGGATCACCCGTATCAACGCCGCTGCTCGCCTGAACGGCATGAGCTATTCCACGTTCATCAATGGCCTGAAGAAGCACAACATCACCGTCAACCGCAAGATTCTCGCGGATCTGGCTGTGAACGATGCAGCTGCTTTCACCAAGCTCGTGGAAATCGCCAAGGCGTAATTGTCGCCCAAGCGTTTCATAGCACAAATTCGTCCGATGTTGAAACCGTGTTTCAGCGCCGGACGTTTTTTTGCCCTTTTTTCGGGGCAGGGCACTCACAAATTCAATGGTAGGATAGGTTTCTTTTTGTCCAGACTGGTCATCAGCACACGAACTAATACTATTTCCAGATTCAACTGCGCCATCTGCTTGCGCCTTTTTCGTTCTGGCGTCCGCTCACTCCATTTAGCGTAGCGCTGCTACGCTGCATTTCGTTCCCGTTAGCCAGAACGAAAAATTCGCCGCGCATCTTGGCGCATTTTCATTTGGAAATAGTATAAAAACTTTCGCGTGAAACCAATAAACATGGGAGGCACCGAAGGAGTCCAGAGGGCGATCGGAAAGCCCTCTGGAATTGCGGCAAAGACCAGTTTGGAAGAAAAGTCAGCATTGTTGGAAGATAGAGGAAGTAAGGAAAGCGAAAATGCTCAAAAAGTACATTACCGACCTGAAACACGAATTCTCCGGCTACAACGCCGGCAAACTCCTCAAGGACATCCTGAGCGGCATCACAGTGGCGGCGGTGGCGCTGCCGCTTGCCCTCGCATTCGGCGTGTCCTCCGGCGCGGACGCCGCCGCGGGGCTTGTCACCGCCATCATCGGCGGACTTGTCATCGGGCTGCTTGGCGGCGCGTCCTTCCAAATCAGCGGCCCGACCGGGGCCATGAGCGCCATCCTCATCGGCATCGTCGCCCAGTACGGCTTGCAGGGCGTGTTCGTCGCGTCGCTTGCGGCGGGCGTGATCATCCTGCTGGCGGGCATCTTCCGCCTTGGCAAGCTCGTCAACTTCATCCCGACCAGCGTCGTCATGGGCTTCACCAGCGGCATTGCGATTATCATCGCCTTGGGGCAGGTGGACAACTTCTTCGGCACGCACTCCGTCGGCACAAGCGCGCTGGAAAAGCTGTGGAGCTACACCAGCGTCGGATTTACCCCCAACTGGCAGGCGGTCGCCATCGGTCTGATGGTGGTGCTGTTCATGGTCTTCTGGCCGAAGAAGCTGAACGCGAAGGTGCCGGGGTCGCTGCTGGCGATTATTCTGGCGACCATCGTGACCGAAATCGCGGGTTTCGATTCGCTGGCGAAGGTGGGGGACATCCCGAAAAGCCTGATGCTGGACAACCGCCTGAACCTCGGCGCGGTCAACCTCGACATGCTCCAAAACCTCGTCAGCCCGATTGTCTCCATCGCCATGCTGGGCATGATTGAGTCGCTGCTGTGCGGTGCGAGCGCATCCCGCATGAAGGACGAAGCCTTCGATGCGGATCGTGAGCTGATTGCGCAGGGCGTGGGCAACATCCTGCTGCCGTTTTTCGGCGGCGTGCCCGCAACGGCGGCGATTGCCCGCACGTCCGTCGCCATCAAGTCCGGCGAGCAGACCCGCGTGACCGGCGTTGTGCATTCGCTGGTGCTGCTGCTGGCGATGGTGCTGCTGGGCGGCGTGATGAGCCGCCTGCCGCTGAGCGCGCTGGCGGGTGTGCTGATGGTGACGGCGTGGCGCATGAACGAGTGGCACGGCATCAAGACGATTTTCAGCCGCAAGGTGTGGACGGGCGTGGCGCAGTTCCTGATTACGATGGTGTCCACCGTCGTCTTTGACCTGACCGTCGCCATCGTCATCGGCATTGTGACCGCGCTGCTGATGTTCGTCTGGAACGCCGCGCGCCTGACCATCGAAACCGAGCCGGTGGACAAGGTGCGTCTGGAGCGCCTGCACCGCATGGGCAAGCCGGTGGATGAATCCCGCGCGAAGAGCATCCTCGTCAGCTATGTGAACGGTTCGCTGTTCTTTGCGAACTGCGCGGATTTGAAGCGGAAGCTGCTTTCGGTGGATTTTACCGGCTGTGAGCACCTGATTCTCTCCCTGCGCGGCGTGTCCGCGACCGACATTTCCGGCGTGCAGACGCTGATGGAGGTGTGCGCACTGATTGCGCAGAAGGGCGTGACCGTCTCGATTTGCGGCGTGCATGAGAACGTCGCGGGCTTCTTCCAGAAAGTCGGTCTGACCGACCAGCTGGGCGCGGCGGCGTTCTACCCGAATGCCTCCGAAGCGGTGATTGACACGCTGGCGCAGGAACAGGCGGGGGCGTGAACAATTAGGAATTAAGCGGGAAAACCGCATTCTGTTCTTAATGTTCCGATAAAAGCTAATAAACATGGGAGTGCACTGCGAAGGGGTCAAGGGGGCGATCGCAAAGCCCCCTTGTCGCTCCCGCAGGAGCGAAATCCCCTGCGTTCGGGAAAGAGCAGCTATGGTCGCAAGACCAGCAACTTGGTCGCGCCCATTTGGCGCGACACAGCACAGTTGTTGGGTAGAGCGGCTTGGGGGGCGCGTCTGAGGACGCGCGAAGTTAGGGGCAGGGACGCTTCGCTGCCTGCACCTTTGTGGGCTGTTCCTTTTGAATTGGTTTGACGAGGAACAGTTGGGGCGTTGCCCCAAACCCCACAAGGGACGCTGTCCCTTGACCCTGCAAGGGGCATTGCCCCTTGACCCTTTTTTTGCGCCCCGGCTTGGTCACTTTTCCATACAATAAATGCCCCGGCAGTTTTTCGCGCTGTCGGGGCATTTCCTTTTCCCTTATTCCTCCGGCCTTTCTACTCGAATAATCCGTTCAATCACCGGCTGATTCGCCTTGGCGACCGTCCCGTTGCGATCCGTCACCGGCGTATGCTCGCAAATCGCGTCCACAACCTCCATCCCACTGATGACCTTGCCGAACGCGGCGTACTGCCCGTCCAAATGCGGCGCATCCGCGTGCATGATGAAGAATTGGCTGCTGGCGCTGTCCATCGCGCTTGACCGCGCCATCGACAGGACACCGCGCGTGTGTTTTAGGTCGTTCTGCACGCCGTTGGCGCTGAATTCGCCCTTAATCCGCTGGCTTGAACCGCCCGTGCCGTTGCCGTTCGGGTCGCCGCCCTGAATCATGAAGCCGGAAATGATGCGGTGGAAGGTCAAGCCGTCGTAGAAGCCGCTGTCCACGAGGGAAAGAAAGTTCGCGACGGTGATGGGTGCGGTGTCGGCGTACAGCTCCGCGACAATCGTGCCGTAGTCCTTCACGTCGATTTGGACGTAGAATGTGCCGGTCAGGGGCGTGTCCGTCGGCGCGTCGGCAGCGGGGGAGTCCGCATTCTTGGCAGAACAGCCCGTTAAAATCAGCAGCAAAATCAGCAGAAGCGGCAAAATTCGTTTCATTTTCATGTCTCCTTTATAGGATGTAATCCATCGCCATCATCAGCGAAAATCCGATGGCGAACAGCACCGTGCCAACATTGGTGTGCGTGCCCTGCGCCATTTCCGGCACAAGCTCCTCAATGACGACGTAGAGCATCGCGCCCGCGGCGAAGGACAGCATCACGGGCATCATCGGGGCGAAAACCGCCGCCAGCCCGATGGTCAGCAGCGCGCCCAGCGGCTCAACCGCGCCGGACAGCATCCCCAGCGTGAACGCCTTTACGCGGCTCATGCCCGCCTGACGCAGGGGCATGGCGACAATCGCGCCTTCGGGCACGTTTTGCAGGGCGATGCCGACGGCAAGGGCGAACGCGCTGGCGAAAGATACGCTGCCGACCTGCTCCGGCTGCATACTGCCCGCGTAGACCACGCCGACCGCCATGCCCTCCGGCAGATTATGCAGCGCGACGGCGAGAGCAACCATCATCGACCGGGGGAGCGACGCGCGCAGCCCCTCCTGTTCGCCGTCCAGGTGGACGTGGGGGACGAGCCGATCCAGCAGCAGCAGGAAGAGAATCCCCAGCCAGAACCCGATCGTCGCGGGCAGGAACGACCATGCGCCCAAGTCCGCTGCGCCTTCCAGCGCCGGAATCAGCAGGCTCCATATGCTTGCCGCAACCATCACGCCCGCCGCGAAACCGCTCAAGCCCTTCTGCACCTTTTCAGGCAAGTCACGTTTGAGGAAGAAAACCAGCGCCGCGCCCAGCGTTGTGCCGAGAAAGGGCACGAGCAGCCCTTGCAAAACCTGTGTGTTCATGAAAAGTGGATACCTCCTTCATTCGCGGATGTTCACCTCCGCGTTTTTCTTGCATGAACACATGGTATCACACCCGTTTTTTCCTGTCAAGGGGCAAAAAAAACGGCGAAAATGCAAAATTGCCGCTGCTGTCATCCAGAAAAACATAATTAGTGCAGCAAAAGCCCTTGCCATATGCGCCTGCATGGTGTATGATGAAAAACGTGAAAGGCGAAAGTATCGCCTCTCGACAAGGGCGTCGGGACTCCGCATCGGCGGGTTCTGCGCCGATGGTAATACTATTTCCGGATTCACCTGAACCAGCTGCTTGTGCCTTTTCCCCGCTGGCGTCCGCTCATTCCACTTAGCGTAGCGCTGCTACGCTGCGTTTCATTCGCGTTAGCCAGCGTGAAAAATTCACGGCGCATCTTGGCTCATTTTCATCCGGAAATAGTATCAAGCATGTTTATGATTTGAAAGGAGTCCTGCATCATGGCGAATTATTGCCAGCGCGTTCTTGACGATTTGAAGGTTCGCTATGCCCACGAGCCGGAATTCATTCAGGCAGCGACCGAAATTTTGACGACCCTTAAGCCCGTTATCGAACGGAACGAAGAGAAGTATGAAGCGGCGGGACTGCTCGAACGCTTCGTGGAGCCGGAGCGCATCATCACCTTCCGTGTGCCGTGGATCGACGATCAGGGCAAGGTGCAGGTCAACCGCGGCTACCGCGTGCAGTTCAACAGCGCGATTGGCCCGTACAAGGGCGGTCTGCGCCTGCATCCCAGCGTCAACCAGTCGATTTTGAAGTTCCTTGGCTTTGAGCAGATTTTGAAGAACAGCCTGACCGGTCTGCCCATCGGCGGCGGCAAGGGCGGCTCCGACTTCGACCCCAAGGGCAAGAGCGACAACGAAGTGCAGCGCTTCTGCCAGTCCTTCATGACTGAGCTGTACCGCTACATCGGCAAGGACACCGACGTGCCGGCGGGCGATATTGGCGTCGGCGCACGCGAAATCGGCTACCTGTACGGCCAGTACAAGCGCATCACCGGACTGTATGAAGGCGTGCTGACCGGCAAGGGTCTGACGTGGGGCGGCAGCCTCGCGCGCAAGGAGGCCACCGGCTACGGCCTGTGCTACTTCACGCAGGCGATGATGGAGCGCAACGGCAAGTCCATCGCGGGCAAGACGGTTGTTGTGTCCGGTTCGGGCAACGTCGCCATCTACGCGGTGCAGAAGATTACCGAGATGGGCGCGAAGGTCGTCGCCATGAGCGATTCCAACGGCTACATCTACGACCCCGACGGCATTAAGCTGGATGTGGTCAAGCAGCTGAAGGAAGTGGAGCGCAAGCGCATCAAGGAGTATGTCAAGGCGGTTCCGACCGCGACCTACACCGAGGGCTGCTCCGGCATCTGGACGATTCCCTGCCAGATTGCCCTGCCCTGCGCAACGCAGAACGAAATCAACGAAGCATCCGCCAAGGCGCTGATTGCCAACGGCGTGGAAGCAGTCGGCGAAGGCGCGAACATGCCCTCGACGCTGGAAGCCACCGCGGCGTTCCAGCAGGCGGGCGTGCTCTTTGCCCCGGCGAAGGCTGCCAACGCGGGCGGCGTGGCGGTTTCCGCGCTGGAAATGAGCCAGAACAGCCAGCGCCTGAGCTGGACGTTCGAGGAAGTGGACGCGAAGCTGAAGGACATCATGGTGAACATCTTCGCCAAGGTGGATTTGGCGGCGCACGAGTACGCCAAGGAAGGCGATTACGTCGCGGGTGCGAACATTGCGGGCTTCCTGAAGGTTGCCGACGCGATGATGGCGCAGGGCGCGGTGTAATCAGCGGGTAAAATCAGCAGTATCAAAAAACCGGCAGAGCAATTTCGCCCTGCCGGTTTTTTGTATGCGGATAGTAAGGTTTTCACGGAATTTTGGGGGAAGAGCAGCTTGGGGCGCGTCTGCGGACGCGCAAAGTTACTGGCAGGGACGCTTCGCTGCCTGCACCTTTGTTGAGTGCGTTTAAGATGCTGGTCGCCCGCGGAACAGTTGGGGCGTTGCCCCAAACCCCAGCAGGGACGCTGTCCCTGCACCCTGCAAGGGACAGCGTCCCTTGACCCTTTTTCGCGATTGAGTTGGTCGCGCTTCCATGCTCCTTCCGCGTGCAGCTTTTTTGGTGCTTCGCCCTACTATATTACGCAATTTCCAGCGCAATTTCCATCATCTGCGTGAAGGTGTTTTGCCGCGCCTCGGCATCCAGCTCCTCGCCCGTGAAGGGATTGTCGGAAATGGTGCAGATGGTCAGCGCGTTCTTGCCAAGCCGCGCCGCGTTCAGGTACAGCGCCGCCGCTTCCATCTCCACCGCCAGCACGCCCAAGCCTTGCAGCACCTGCCCCGGCGACGGCTGCGATTCGTCATAGAAAATATCCGACGAGTACAGCGCACCCGGCACGGGGGTCACGCCGAGCTTCTTGGCCGCTTCCATCGCGGCAGAAAGCAGCGCGTAGGAACAGCAAGGCGCGACGTTCCCACGGAAACCGTACTGCTGCCCGAAATTGCTGTTCGTGTACGCGCTCATGCCCAGCACGATGTCGCGCACTTTCAGCTTCTGGCTGAGCATCCCCGCCGTGCCGACGCGGATTATATTTTCCACACCGTAGAACTTGAACAACTCATAGGAGTAGATGCCGATGGAGGGCATGCCCATGCCGGATGCCATTACGGACACGCGCTTGCCCTTGTAGGTGCCGGTGTAGCCCTGCACGCCGCGCGTGTTGTTGACCAGCACGGCGTTTTCGAGGTAGTTGTCCGCAATGAACTTCGAGCGCAGCGGGTCGCCGGGCATGAGGACAGTGCGGGCGAAATCGCCTTCCTTGGCGGTAATGTGCGGGGTCGGAATCATGTCAGTCGCTCCTTTTCAGGTTGGTACCCTGATTATACCATAGAATCGGGATTTTCGCAATCCGCTGATTGCAGCACTTCGCGCAGATTATCGAAAATGCGCGCGTTCGCCGCCATGTGCGCCATCGGGCGGTCGTAGACGACGCTTCCGCCGCGGATGTCGCCGCAGCGCCCGCCAGCTTCCTCAATCAGCAGCGTCCCTGCGCAGTAGTCCCACGGCTGGAGCCGCCACTCGAAGTGCCCATCGCTGATGCCGCGTGCCACGTCGCACAGTTCCCGGCAGGCGCTGCCCGTCCGGCGCACATCGGCGATTTTCGGCAGCAGCGTCGAAACTGTCCGCCCGGTCAGCGAAAACAACTCCTCGTAGTACGGCGCAGAGCCGAAGCCAATCAGCGCGCGTTCTATCGGCGTGTCCGACACGCGGATGCGCTCGCCGTTGCAGGTCGCGCCCTTGCCGCGTTCTGCGAGGTACATTTCGTCCGTGTAGGGGTCGTACAGCCCGCCGAAAACGGGAAGTTTATTTTCCACCGCGCCGATGGAAATCATCGAGCAGCGGCGGCGGCGGAAGTAGTTCGTCGTGCCGTCGATGGGGTCGATGATGAAGGTCAGCGCGTCGGTGAGGACGTGCCGATCCTCCTCCTCGGCGAGGAACTTTGCGTGCGGATACGCCCTTTGCAGCGCATCGACGAGATAGGACTGCACCGCGATGTCCGCCTCGGTGACGAAATCGGCGTGATGCCCCTTGCTGAACACCTTCGGGGACTGGTAATCAAGCATCATGCGCCCGGCGGCGCGGAGAAGCGAATCGAGTTCGTTCATGCGGAAAACGACCTTTCTTGATTGTTAGGGGATGCGATACGCCCAATCGGGATTCCGCTGATTGATTTCTTCCTCTGTTTCAAAGTGCGTGTCGGGGTTTAGCGCGGTGATTTCGCATTCGTCCGGGAAGGCGCGGAAGCCCACAAATTCCACCGACGCGGGCAGGGTGACGGCGGACAATTCCGTCTGCTCCCAATCGTAGTAGTAGAAGGCAAATTCTCCGATGCGCGTCACGCCCTCCGGGATTTCCACCGCGCCCAGCCCGCAGTTTGCGACGCAGTAAGCGGGAATTTCCGTCAGCGTTGCCGGGAAGCGCAGCAGCTGAATCTCCCAGCAGCCGTAAATGCTGCAATCGGACAGTTCGCGGACGCCGTCGGGGAGAATCAGCGCCGCCAGCGGGGAAAAATCGCCCGTGTACTGCCCGTCCAAGGCGTAAGGACCGATGGATTCCAGCGTGTCCGGCAGGCGGATTTCGTTACCCGCAGGTTTCCAGTTATCCAGCGCGGAATCGCCCAAGCGACGGACGGCGGGAATCGGCTGCCCCTGACTGGATGGCGCGGCGTACAGCAGCGTCTGCGTGTCGCGGTCAATCAGGAAGCCGTTTTCGCAGGAATAGCGCGGGTTGCCGTTCGGAAAGTCGATTTCCGCGTAGACGTGAAAAAAACTGCCTTCCGCGAGCATTGTTAGCGTGGAGGGAAAGGAAATCTGCGTTGCTGCGTGACAGCATTGAAACGCATCTGCTTCCACACGCTGAACGCCCTCTGGCAGCACAATGCCGAACAAAAGGCTATCGGCACAGGATTCAGATGTGTTCAACGCATTCGCCGCAATTGCCACGACAGGAGTTCCGCCCAATTCTGACGGAATTTCCAGCACGTCGGGGACTTCTGGCTGGTTCAAGAAGCGGGAACAGTCGAGCAGAACCGCGCCGCGCGACGAAAGCTCGTAGTCAAACAGGCCATCTGAATAGAGAGCGTCCGCCGCTTCGTCGCCATACCAGTCATATTCGGGGATTCGCTCGGCATACTCCGTGGCTGTTTCAAAATGAACCTGCGGGTTCAAAACAGTCACGTCGCATTCGTCCGGGAAGGCGCGGTAGCCCACAAATTCCACCGACGCGGGCAGGGTGACGGCCCCAATGATTTCGCCCGTGAACCAGTCCACCGCGTGCGCGCCGATGCGGGTCACGCCGTCGGGGATGGTCAGCGCGATCAGCTGGCAGTTCCAAAAGCAGTAATCCGGGATTTCCCGCAGCGACGCGGGCAGGTGAACTTCCTGCAAATCGGTGCAATAGAAGGTATAGGGCGACAGTTCGGTGATGCCGTCAGGGAAGGTGACGCGGGTCACGCCGCAGTCATAGAAGATGTAGCTGCCAACGCTTTCCAGCGTGTCGGGCAGAACGGGGTCGTCATCGTCGTCCCAGAGCCAGTTCATCAGCGAACAGTCCCCCAGACGGCGGACGGCGGGCAGCGGATTGCCGTGGCTCGACGGCGCGGTGTACAGCAGCGTCTGCGTAGTATTGTCAATCAGGAAGCCGTTTTCGCAGGAATAGCGCGGATTGCCGTTCGGAAAGTCGATTTCGGCGGAAATCCGGTCGAAACAGTCCTCCGGGATGATTTCCAGCGTCGCGGGCAGGGTGACGTTCGCCGCGTAGAAGCAGTCGGCGAAGGTGTCGGCGTCCAGCGCGCGGAGACCTTCGGGGAGCACAACCTCGAACGGCGCATCTACGGGGCAGCCGTCCAGCGAGCAGAACACCCAGCCGCCAATCGACGTGACGGGATAGCCGCCCAGCGTCGCCGGGATTTCCAGCGAAACCGGCGGGTCAGCGAACATATACAGCGAATCCGCCTGCATCGCGTCCCAGTCGCAGCCGGTCAGAATCGCTTCGCCATCCGCAATCTGGTAGAAGAACGCGCCGTCGCGGCGACTTTCGGCATCTTCCGCCAAGGCGGTCAGCGGGAGCAGCAGCAAAATCAACACCCAAAGCAGTTTTTTCATGCGGAAACCTCCTTCGTGAATCGAATTGGGGACGAACTGTGGATAACCATACAACGATTCAGCGAATGGGATTCTTCCAGCGGGCAGGGAAAAAATCGCTTCATATTATATAGCACGATTGGGCAGCAGCTGCACTATCACCAGCTCGCACGGACACCACAGGCGCGGCGCACAGGCGGAGTTCGTCATGCCGCGGCTGATGAACAGTTTGTCATCAAAATAAAACCCGCTCGTCAATTTCGGGAAAAATCCCTGACCCGGCGAGTAAATTCCCTGCGAACCAATCCGCACCTGCCCGCCGTGCGCGTGCCCCGCGAGCGTCAGGTCAATGTCCAGCCCCTGCACCAGCGGCGCGAAATACTCCGGGTGGTGGCAGAGCAGCAGCTTGAACCCGTCCCGCGCCGCCATGGCTTGCAGGAACGGCTTTTTTGCGTCCATCTGCGCGCGAACGGGCGGCATTCCCGGCATTTTCCGCGCGCTGCTGACTCCGCCGAGGGTGATGCCGCGGAAGTCCACAAAGCAGTCGTCCAGTACAGTCACGTCGCTTTTCTGCACCAAAGGAAGGTATTCCGCGATGTCGGGCAGCAGGCGCTCGTGGTTGCCGAGGTTGTAGAACGTGGGGGCGACGCGCGGCGCGAGGTCGAGGAAGCGCGCGGCGTTGCGCCATCCGTGGCGGCTGTGGCGGTTGACAAGGTCGCCGCCGATGAGAATCGCGTCGCAGCCCCGCATGAGCGAAAGCGCCTCATCCGCATCGCCGTTGTGGAAATCCGCGGCAAATGCGAATGTTAACGGCTGGGTAATTTTATTCGATGTGACGGTGATGGTGTTCTTCTGCATCATGCGTGTGCCCTCCGAAGCAGCAGGATGCCCGGCAGCAGCGTCACCGCGGCGAAAACCGCCTGTGCGCCGCCGAGCAGCAGCAATGCGCGGGTGACTTGCGCCTGCGCGATGGACGAGAGCGGGTGGAGCAGCCCCGGCAGGTTGAGCAGCAGCGCGGGGAGCAGCAGCAGCAGCGCGGCGAGCCCTGTGGCGGTGAGCGTTGCGCCGACGCGGACGCGGCGGCAGCAAAGCAGGAGCAGAATCGCCGCCAGCAGACAGAACGCACCGCTGATTTCGACCGCGTGGAGCAGGCGCGGGAGGCTGCATTTCTGTGCTGCCAGTCCGCCGAGCAATTCCATCAGGCTCTGCCGGATGGGGAAGGAATATCGCTGGACAGACTGCGAGAGGGGGTAAACGACCTCGTCGCGGGCGGTGGCGCGGCGAAAATCCGCATCCACGCGGGCTTGGAAGCCTTCATCCGCCATGACAAGGGCGACCATTTCGCGCTCATCGAGGGGGGAGGGAGCGGCGGGCAGTTCCTCCGCATCGGTGCGGAAGAAGTCGTGCCAATAAACCGCAAGTTCCGCCTGATACGCCGCGCAAGCGCCGGACAGGGGGGCAAGCGCAGCATCAGAGAGGGCAAAATCCGCCTGAATCTGCGCGGCGTTCCACTCGGTTTTGTGCTGACTTTCTTTTTCGCTGGATGACAGGACAGACGCGGCGAACATGCGCGTGGTGGCGAAGAAAATCAGTCCGCACAGCAGCGAAAAGAGCAGCAGCACGGCGGTCAGGAGAGAGCAAAAATACTGCGAAAGCGCCGAATCAGCGCGATTTGGGCGCATCACGGCAGCACCGCCACGTTGAGCAGCGCGTGGACGAAATCCTGCCCGCCGAGGAGGACGGCAAGGCAAAGAAACACCGTCAGCAGCACGAAAGGCAGGAGCAGCAGGGGGAGAAAATGCTTGGTGGGCATGGGACACCTCCGGGATAATTAGCAATGAGGAATGAGCGATTTTGATGGATAAACAAGAGGTTACGACGGGTGGCATACGGGGCGGTCGCGCCCATTTGGCGCGACACAGCACGGTTGTTGGAAAGAGCGGCTGGGGGGCGCGTCTGCGGACGCGCAAAGTTACTGCGCAGGGACGCTTCGCTGCCTGCGACCAAGGCTGCCGCGCTTGAATTTTCCTTTTGAGTTGGCTGGACGAGGAACAGTTGGGGCGTTGCCCCAAACCCCAGCAGGGACGCTGTCCCTGCACCCTGCAAGGGACATTGTCCCTTGACCCTTTTTGGGCTACCCGGCTTGGTTACACTTCCAAACTTAGTGGTGTCTGGTGCTTTCCCTTGTGCGGCGGCGCTTCTTTTGAATCTGCTCCGCCTGGGGCTTTTCCCCCTTGAGTTCCAGCAGCTGGTCGCGGAGTTTCGCCGCCTGCTCGAAGTCCAGCGCCTTCGCCGCCGACAGCATCTGGTCTTCCACCTGCTTCATCAGCGCGTTCCGCTCGTCCTCGCTCATCGCGGCGGGCGCGCTTTCTTCCGCCTTCTTCGTAATCTCCAGCACCTGATGCACCGCGTTGCGCACCGACTCCGGCGTGATGCCGTGCACGCGGTTGTACTCCTCCTGAATCGCGCGGCGGCGGTTGGTTTCGCTGATGGCGCGCATCAGGCTGTCCGTCATCACATCGGCGTACATAATCACCCGCCCATCGACGTTTCGCGCGGCGCGCCCGATGGTCTGCACGAGCGACGTTTCCGAACGCAGGAAACCTTCCTTGTCCGCGTCGAGAATCGCGACGAGCGACACTTCGGGCAAGTCCAGCCCCTCGCGCAGGAGATTGATGCCCACCAGCACGTCATATTCGCCGAGCCGCAGCCCGCGAATCAGCGCCATGCGATCCATCGTCGTCACGTCGCTGTGCAGGTAGCGGACGCGGATGTCCATGCTTTGCAGGTATTCCGTCAGGCTCTCCGCCATCCGCTTGGTGAGCGTCGTCACCAGCACGCGCTGTTTTTTCGCCACGACTTGGTGGATTTCGCCCACGAGGTCATCCACCTGACCGGTCGCCTTGCGGAGGATGATTTTGGGGTCAAGCAGCCCGGTCGGGCGGATAATCTGTTCCACAATCTGGGATGCGTGGCTGATTTCATACGGGCCGGGCGTTGCGGAGACGAAAATCGTCTGCCCGATGCGCTGCTCAAACTCCTCGAACAGCAGCGGACGATTGTCAAACGCCGACGGCAGCCGGAAACCATATTCGACAAGCTGCTCCTTGCGCGCGCGGTCGCCGTTGTACATGGCGCGAATCTGCGGCACGGTGACGTGGCTCTCGTCGATGAAGCACAAAAAGCCCTTGGGGAAGTAGTCCAGCAGGGAATAGGGCGCGTCACCGGGCTTTCTGCCATCGAAGTAGCGCGAATAATTCTCAATGCCGCTGCAATAGCCGATTTCACGCATCATCTCAATGTCGTAATTCGTCCGCTGGGCGATTCGCTCCGCCTCCAGCAGTTTGCCCTCCTTCGTGAACTTGTCGACCTGCTCCTTCAAATCGCGCTCGATGACGGCGATTTTCTCCGGCAGATTCGTCTGGTCAGTCGCGTAGTGCGTCGCGGGATAGACGCTTGCGTGCTCCAGCGACGCCAGCGTGTGCCCGGACACGACCTCGAACTCGCTGATGGACTCGATTTCGTCGCCGAAGAACTCAATCCGCAGGCCATGCTCCTTGCCGCCCGCGGGGATGATTTCCAGCACGTCGCCGCGCACGCGGAACGTCCCGCGCTCAAACTCCACGTCGTTGCGGTCATACTGGATGGCAATCAGCTGGCGGATGAGGTCGTCGCGCCCAATCGCCATGCCCGGCCGAAGGGACACCATCTGCCCCTCGTACTCGCTGGGGTCGCCCATGGAATAAATGCAGCTGACCGACGCGACGATAATCACGTCCCGCCGCTCCCGAAGCGCCGCCGTCGCGCTGTGGCGGAGGCGGTCGATTTCCTCGTTGATGGCGGCGTCCTTCTCGATGTAGGTGTCCGACGACGCGATATACGCTTCCGGCTGATAGTAATCATAATAGGAAACGAAATATTCCACCGCGCTGTCGGGGAAGAATGCCCGGAATTCCGAGCAGAGCTGCGCCGCCAGCGTTTTGTTGTGCGCAATCACCAGCGTCGGGCGCTGCACCTGTGCAATCACGCTTGCCATCGTGAAAGTTTTGCCCGACCCGGTCACGCCCAGCAGCACTTGCCCCTTCATGCCCGCGTTGACGCCCTTTGTCAGCGCCTCAATCGCCTGCGGCTGATCCCCGCTTGGCTGATACGGCGCTTTCAGCACGAACTTCCCGCGCGTCTCGTCCATCCGCCAATCCTCCCTTGCCTGTTTGTCTGATTATCATACCACGTTTGCTTTTTTCTGTGAAGGGGAACAGGGGAGGAAGGGGAAAATAGGCGTGTAATTTCCATGATATGGATTTGCAGATTGATTGACGAAGTGCGCTGCACCATGCTATAATAAGAAAGCAAACTGCGCAGGGAGGTGTTTTCGTGAGCCAATTTCTGTTGCAAGATGGATTGTCGATTGAGATTCTGCAAGCGCTGTCATTCCGCACGAAGCTGGGGCTTTCCTTGAAAAACAGCCTTGCGCATTTTGAAAAAGGCAGTCTTATGGCGGAAATAAAGGAAATCGCGGCTTGGTATGATGAACACGAAGCGTTGGAACAGCTTGCGCTGGACTACCGCGTCAAGTCAATGGAATCAGCGTCGCATAAATATGACCGCTATTTTCCGAACAAACCAGCCGCTAAAGTGTTCAATGATTTGCTGGGCTTTCGCTCTCTGCGCGACGATTATGATGAAATCCGAAACAGTCCGCCGCTGGACGCACTGCGAATTGTGGATATGTCACAAGGAAAAGCGAATGATGATGGCTACCGTGGTGTACATGTGTACTATCAGTTAGATAACTTTCACTATCCTATTGAAATTCAGTACAACACCTACTTTGACCGTCAACTGAACAACTGGCTGCATAAATACTTGTACAAAAAGCAGCATCCTCTTGCTGCTGGCGCTCAAATGCGCGCTCTCTATGAGCAGGGAAAAATCAAGAATGAATCAGAATTTCAGGAGGAATTAGCCCATGTGTTACGTTGTTGCGAAGAATGCCAATAAAATCGGAAGCGTCGCTATTCGCATGAAACTTGGCAAAGCGGTCGTTCAGCTGAAAGAGGAAATGAACGACCAGTATCTCAGCAAGCATATCCAGTTTGTTACCATCAGCCGCCCGTCCGCGTATGGCGAATATGCACCGTACCATTTTGTGGATACGATTCCGGAGTTCAAGGCGGAAGTCGCGAAGCTGTAAGCCCCAAATCCCCCAACAGAAAACAGCCCGAATCTGCTGAAATTCGGGCTGTCTCCGGGGCGCGGGAGGTTGCTGACTCCGCGCCCCAAGGAAGGAAAGGGAAAGGAAAAAGGAGGAGAAAAGGAGTGAAAACCATGTCATGCAGGGCGCAGAGGGCGATGCGCCGCGTCCGCTGAAATCCTTATTCCGCCGTGTCGCACGCTGAAACTTCTGGTGCAGCAGAAGCGTCCTTCGCGGATTCGGCGGAACCCACTTGTTTATCCGGCAATTCCTTCATCAGGATGGCCGCGACAACCATTGGTTCCATCAGCAGCTTCATAAGCGCCTCCTTTCTGTGCTTCCCGCCTGACAGTATTGATTCTACCCGCCCAGCATGACGTCAGGATGAAGGAAATGTGACGCTTTGCTGAAAATCCATGAATAAATTGCAAACTTACCCTTGACACAGGGTATTTTGTTTGCTACAATAGCAACACACGTTGCGCAACGTATGTTGCCGAAAGGAGATGCCCCATGCCGCCCGCCTGCCGATTCACCCGCGAGCAAATTGTCGCCGCCGCCCTTGCCATCACCCGCGAGCGCGGCTTCGATGCCGTCACTGCCCGCGCCATTGCCGATACCCTGCATTCGTCCTCTAAGGTGATTTTCAGCGCCTTTTCGGGCATGGACGACCTGCTTGCCGCCACAATTGATGCCGCGGACGCACAATACCGTGCTTACAGCGCTGATTTTGTCCGCGATTCTGCCGATCCGCCCTACAAAGCCGTCGGCACGGCGTACATCCGCTTCGCCCGAAACGAGCCGAACCTCTTCCACCTGCTCTACATGCGCGACCGCCGCCGGGAGGATCACAGCGGCGACGCGGAGAACATCGCCGTGCTGGTGGACTTCCTGATGGCGAAACTATCCCTCACCCGTGAGGACGCGACGCTCCTGCACATCGAAATGTGGGCGTACGTCCACGGCATTGCGGTGCTGTGCGCGTCCGGGCAGCAGAATTGGGACGACGCGCTCATCAGCCGGATGCTGACGGACGGGTTTGAGGGCATGAAGAGCAGATTTCAGAAGAACGAGCAATGAGCAATGACGAATAAATGTGCGTGTTCGCCTTCACAAAAATACGGATTCATGCTATCATAAAGGAGGAAAATCCCCATGCGCCGCTATGCGTATCTGGATGCTATTCGCTGGATGACGGTTTTGCTGGTCATCGTTTACCACGTCTGCTACCTCTTCAACGGGGTCGGCATCTTCGGCGGCGTGCCGAATGCGCGAAACCTGCCGTTTCTGGATACCATTTCCGGCACGGTGTACCCGTGGTTCATGGTACTGCTGTTCGTCGTGGCGGGCATGTGCGCTCGGTTCGCACTTGTCCAGCAGGGGGATCGCGCGTTCCTGCGCAATCGGGCGCGGAAGCTGCTTGTGCCGTCCACCTTGGGGCTGTTCGTGCTGCAATGGGTGACGGGGTATCTCAATATCCGCATGGGCGGCGCGGTGGATACCATCCCGAAGCCCTTGCTGTACCCGATTTCGGTGCTGTCGGGCATCGGGCCGCTGTGGTTCGTGCAGCTGCTGTTTTTGTTCAGCGCGATTTTGGTGCTGATTCGCAAAATTGACCGGAATGGCCATCTTTTCCGCCTCGGCGAACGCACCCCGTCATGGCTGATTTGCGCCTTTGCCCTGCTGATTTGGGGCGCGGCGCAGGTTGGCAACATGCCCGTCATCACCACCTACCGCCTCGGTATTTACCTGACGGCGTTCCTGCTGGGGTACGCGGTGTTCGCGCACGAAGCGGTGATGGAACGTGTGGAGCGGATGCGCTGGGGGACGCTGGCGGCGGCGGTCATCGGCGCGGTGGCTTATGGTGTGTGGACAAACGGGCAGAATTTCACCGACGCGGCGTATCTGCAAAGCCTGTGGGCGAATGTGTACCTGTGGGCGGTGGTGCTGGCGATTCTGGGCAACGCGCGCCATTATCTCCATCAGGAGAGAGCGGTGTCGCGCTTTTTCACCCAGCGGAGTTACGCGCTGTATGTTGTGCACTACCCCGTACTGCTGCTGACGGCGAGTCTGCTGACCGAGCGGACGACGCTTCCGGCAGCGCTGATGTATTTGCTCACGCTGGTGATTGACTTCGGCGCGACGCTGGGACTGTCGGAGATTATCCGCCGGATTCCGGGGATTCGCTATCTGGTGTTGGGCATCCGGAAGGAGAAAAAGGCATGAATGTATACGAATCCATCCCGACGATGGAGAAGGGCGAAATCCGCCTGCGCCCGGTGACGGCGGAGGATGAAGCGGCGCTTCTGCGCGTCTACGGCGACCCGCTGGCGCTGCCGTTCTTCAACAGCGACAACTGCCACGGCGACATTTTCTATTACGACACACCGGAGAAGATGCGCCGTGCGATGGACTTCTGGCGCACGTCGTGGGAGCAGGGCTGGTTTGTGCGCTGGGCGATTGCATTGCGCAGCGAGGTCATTGGCACGGTGGAGCTTTGCCGCCGCGGGGAGTCACCGGACGACCCGTACAGCGGCATGGGCATCCTGCGCGTGGATGTCGGCAGCGCGTGGGAGAAGTCGGACGTGCTGGCGGCAGTGATGGACGCGCTTCTGCCCGATGCGTACGCGCTGCTAAACTGCCGCACGCTGATGACGAAAGCCGCGCCGTATGCGGTTGCGCGTGTGGCGACGCTGACGGAATGCGGATTCGTGCGGAGCGACAAGCCGGTGATGGGACACCATGGGGAAAGGTTCGAGTATTATTGGGTCAGGGAAAAGTGAGGAGAATAGAGAAACGCGGCGCACAGGTCGATGAGGACTTGTGCGCCGCGCGCTTGTGGGGAATGAAAGTGGAAAGAAAGGTACACGAACTAAAAAACTTCCGATAAAGTTCAATAAACAAGGATGTGCACCGAAGGTTTCCAAAGGGCGAGCGGAAAGCCCTTTGGTCGCTCCCGCAGGAGCGAAATCCCCTGCAACATAATCCATATCGTTGCAAAATAACGCGCAAGCAGCGAACAAGCACATCAAAATCCCCCAGCCGGGGGACAGCAAGGCGTTACTTCCTCCGCCTCGGCAGCAGCGGCTGATTATCCACCTTTTGCGACAGCTTGTCCTGATTGAGCTTGAACACATCCGCCACCTCGCTGATGGTGATGTACGCGCGATCATCGAGGTCATGCACAATGTCCTTCATCCGGCTGATTTGGAAGCGGTTGACGACGAAGTACACAATCGTCATTTCCTCGTGCGAAAAACCGCCCTGCGCCGGGATGCACGTCATGCCTGTGCCGAATGCCTCGCCCAGCGCGCGGCAGATGGCGTCCGGGCTGCGGGTGACAATCAGCGCCGCTTTGCTGCGGTCGATGCCCTCGATTACAAAATCGACGACTTTCAGCCCGACGGCGTAGGCGATAATGGAATACAGGGGGAGAATCCAGCTGGAACGGAGCAGCCCGGCGAGGATGTACAGCACGACGTTGTAGCTCATGACGAACGTGCCGACGGTCATGCCGAGCTTGCGGGCGAAAATGACCGCCATGACCTCCATGCCGTCCATCGCGCCGCCGCCGCGGATGGCAAGCCCGCTGCCGACGCCCGAAATCAATCCGCCGAAGAGCGCACAGAGCAGCAGATCCGTCCCTGCCAGCGGCGAGGAAATGCTGACGTCAAGCGGCAAAGGCCCCTGAATCAGCCATGCGCCGAGGGAGTAAATGAACACGGAATACACGGCGTAAATGGTGAACTGTACGCCCTGCCGCTTCAGCCCGAAGAGGAACAGCGGCACGTTGAGCAGCAGCAGGATGAGCGACAGGCTGCACCAATCGGGGGTGATTTGCGCCAGCAGCATCGCCGTGCCGGAAATGCCGGAGTCATAAAGATTGACGGGATAAAGGAAAACGCTGACGCCGAACGCGTTGATTAGACCCGCAACGGTCAGCATGACGAAGCGATCCCCGCGGAGGTGGAGGTTCTTGAACTGCTGGAGGAAGGCTGACCAGTGGGAAGCGAAGAACTTGGCGGATTTGGGCGATTTTTTCATGGAGGGGTGCGCGCTCCTTTCCGGATAATATAATATGATAGAATTATAACACAGAAAAATGAACCCTGCAAGAAGATTTGCACGGGCGCATCGAAATATTTGGCGGCGGAAAATCCGTTATCCTTCGAGCAAAATTCACAAAAATCAACTGATTCGCAACATACGTCAAGCAATGATTCAACATTCACGAAACAAGCAAAAAAGGACATGGCAAAAACGGTTGTTTTCGTGTTACTATTTACATAGGCGGCGGGTGATCGAAGGGGGATCTACGCCGAGTTTGGAATACAGGGGCAGCCTGTCTAATTCGCTTGGATGGGTGCTTTTGTGTTCCCCTGCTCCATTCATTTTCCGTAAAAGGAGGATATCCATGTTCAAACGTTCTTCTGTCTGGCGGGGATTGACGCTTGTGTTTTCCCTGCTGCTGGCCATCTCGCTGATGGCTGGTTCTATTCTGGAGACGTATCGTACATCCGTTGATGCGTTTTTCAACACGCGCAGTCAGCTGACGGAGACCGAAGTTGACGAAACCGGCGAGGCGTGGTCGTACGTCTCCAAGTTTAAGACGGCCAAGGAAGCCTTCGAGGGCTTGAAGGAGTTTGCCATCCGCGAATCGCAGGAAACGGTTGCCCTGCTCAAGAATGACGGCAACGCGCTTCCGCTGAGCAAGGATGCGAAAATCACCATGCTGGGCGTGCGCAGCTACGCGCCCGTGTACGGCTCCTCCGGCGGCTCGATTACCGACGGCAACGCGACCGTGCAGATTTTCGACTGCTTCACCGAGCGCGGCTTCCAGCTGAACCCGTCCGTGCAGGCGGCGTATGCGAAGTATTTTGCGGATAAGACGTGGACGAAGCCCCGTTTCGGCGGCGGCATCATCCCGGAATATGCCGAGATTACCGCGTACAATGACCCGCGCGAACTGACGCTGGACGAGCTGACCGCCCTGAACGCTGATTTCCGCAAGGATTACGCGGAATACAGCGACGCGGCAATCGTCGTCGTCGGCCGCCCCGGCAGCGAAGCCGGCAATGGCTACTATCCCGGCAAGGACGGTCTGGCGGAAGGCGTCAGCACCGTTACTGGCAACATCCTCTCCCTCTCGGACGAGGAAATGGCGATGATTAACGAGGCGAAGGCGAACTTCGACAAGGTCATCGTGCTGGTCAACGCCACGAACCCGATGGAAATCGCCAACCTGAAGGACGACCCGGACATCGACGCAATCGTCTGGATCGGCTTCCCCGGCGCGTACGGCTTCTATGGCGTGGCGGACGTGCTCAACGGCACCGTCTCTCCCTCCGCGCACCTTGGCGACGTGATGGCGAAGAACAGCGCCCTCGCGCCCGCTATGGCGAACTACGGCAACATCCCGTGGACGAACGCGGCGGACTTCGCGGCGGACGCGAATGTCAACTCCTACCTGATTGAGGCGGAAGGCATCTACGCCGGCTATCGCTACTACGAAACCCGCTATGCCGATATTGTGCTGGGCAACGGCGGCGCGGAAGCCAAGGCCGGCACCTACGCCAACGCTGACGGCACCGTCGCCACCGAGGACGGCACATGGGATTACACCAACGAAGTCGTCTATCCCTTCGGCTACGGTCTGTCCTACACCACCTTCGAGCAGACGCTGGACAGCGTGACCATTGCGGACGACAAAAAGACTGCGACCGTCACCGTGACTGTGAAGAACACCGGCGACGTGGCGGGCAAGAGCGTCGTGGAAGTGTACGCCAGCGTGCCTTACACCGACTATGACCGCCAGAACGGCGTGGAAAAGGCCGCTGTGCAGCTGATGGACTTTGAAAAGACTTCTACGCTGCAGCCCGGTGCATCCCAGACCATCACCATGAAGGTTGATCTGGCGAACCTCGCGTCCTACGACGCCAATGGCGCCAAGACCTACATCATCGACCCCAGCGACTACTACTTCGCCATCGGCACGGACGCGCATGACGCGCTGAACAACGTGCTTGCGGCGCAGGGCAAGACTGTCGCGGACGGCATGACCGCCGACGGCAACGCGGCAAAGACCTACAAGTGGACGTGGACGGGCGATGTGGACAAGACCACCTTCGCCGTGAGCAAGAACGGCACGGCCATCACCAACCAGCTGACCGAAGGCGACTACGCCATGGATTACAACGCCTTTGAGCCCGGCACGGTGACCTACCTGAGCCGCGCCGACTGGAACGGCACGTTCCCCAAGACCTATTCCGGTCTGACCGCGAACGCGACGGTTTCCCGCCTGCTGAACAACGACCTGTATACCCTCAAGACCGATGACGACGTGTCCGACCTCATCTTTGGCGACACCACGTCTACGCTCACCATCAACGACATGAAGAACGCGCCTTACGATGACCCGCGCTGGGAAGAGCTGGTCAACAAGGTTACGGTCGCGGAATTCCTTGATTTCTCCGCCAATGCGTTCCATAACATTCAGGGCATCGCTTCCGTCAACATGCCGCAGAAGGCTGCGGACGACGGCCCCGGCGGCTCTGACTCCCACTACCTGAACGAAGGCGGCTATCAGGGCGTGCCCTACGCGGATGCGGCGGATTACACCTCCGGCACGCGCGTTGCGCCCTCTCCTGTGAACCTCGCCTACGCTTGGAACAAGGAACTGGCGTTTGAAAACGGCGAAATCATCCTCGGCGAATCGACCCTCGTGCTGGATCTGCCGATTATGATTGGCCCGGGCATGAACATCCACCGTCACGCGTACAACGCCCGCGGCGTGGAATACTACTCCGAAGACCCGATTCTGTCCGGCTATGTCGGCAGCGCGGTGGTGCAGGGCGCGCAGAGCAAGGGCACGCTCGTCAACATCAAGCACATGGGCTTCAACGATCAGGAAATCAACCGTTCCGGCGTCGCCGTGTTCATGAACGAACAGAAGGCGCGTGAGCTGGAGCTGCGCAACCTGCAGCAGGCGTTTGAAGGCAACGGCAAGCCCGCTTCCTTTGAGGGCGACGCGACGAAGGACAACACCTACACCTCTGGCGCGCGCGGCGTGATGACCTCCTACAACCGCCATGGCGCGGTGGCCGCGAGCGCAAACGTGGCGACGATGGTCAACATCCTGCAGGGTGAATGGGGCTTCCACGGCTACAACGTGACGGACTTCACCGGCGTTTCGCTCAAGGCTGCGCCGAAGGAATCCCTGATGGCGGGCACGACCAACTTCTGCGGCTTCGGCGCGAGCGTCGATTACTGGAACGCGGAAGCGCTCTCTGGTGACCGTGCGATGCTGCTGGCGATTAAGAACGACATCCACAATGCCCTGTACGCACTGGCGAACTCCGCGATGCTCAACGGCGTGAAGTCCACCACCGTTGTCAGCACGGTTGAAGTCATGACCCCGTGGCGCGTGGCGTACACCGCCTGCGAATACGCCTTTGGTGCGCTGGCGGCGCTGAGCCTCGTGTTCTGGGTCGTGAGCAAGGCAACTTCCAAGGGAGGCAAAAAGGCATGAAAAAGACGAGCATTTTCGCCACGGTGACGGCGCTTGCCGCCCTGGTGATTTATCTACTAACGTCGCTGACCGGCTTTATGGCTGGCAAGGCGATGAACATCTGGCCCGTCGTGCTGACGGTCGCCGCCATTGTGCTGCTCTTCGCGGCAGACAAGATGAAGCCCTCCGCCCTGAAGGACGTCGTGATTGTGCTGACCGGCTTTGCGCTGATCGGCTGCATCTCCTTCTTCGCGATGGACCGCGTGAAGCTGGCGGCGGACGTGTGGTTCATCCCCGTCAACCGCCCCGCAACGGAGGATGTGGCGCTGTACTGCTCGCTGGCTGGCGTGGCGCTGTACCTGATTTCCTTCGTGACCGTGACGGTCAAGGCGTTCTCGCACAAGGAGTAATCTCATTTTCTCGGAATGCGGGATAGGCCTGTATTCCGCCCCACCCGGAGCGCCCTGCTTCGGGTGGGGTTTTCGTGCAGAAAATACTATTTCCAAATGAGAACACGACACCGTATTTTCATTTGGAAATAGTATAAAAAACAATACACTGGAAAGGATGACTTCCCCGATGAAAGCAACCGCTTGGAACACCGGCTGGCTCTTCCGCCATTTGGACAGCCAGGAAAACTTCGTCCTCGTCACCCTCCCGCACGACGCCATGCAGGCGGAACCCCGCACGGAGCTGTCCGCAAACGGCATCAACGGCGGCTGGTACGAGGGACGCGACTACGAGTACATCCGCCGCTTTACGCCGGATAAGAGCCTGCGCAACAAGACGCTGATGCTGGAATTTGAGGGTGTGTACCATCTGGCGGAGGTGTACCTGAACGGCGAGAAGATTGCCGAGCGCCCGTACGGCTACACGAATTTCTATGCGGACTTGACCGACCGCGTCCGCTTTGATGAGGAAAACGAGCTGCGCGTGATTGCCCGCAACAGCGATCAGCCCAACAGCCGCTGGTATTCCGGCGCGGGCATCTATCGCCCGGTGGTGCTGTGGACGGCGGACAAGCAGCAGCATATCGCCCTGAACGGCGTTCGCATCCGCACGGTGTCCATCAACCCCGCGACGGTGGAAGTCGCCGTGCGCACCGTCGGCGCGGGGCGCGTGTCGGTGGATGTGCTTGCGGGCGAAAAGCAGGTTGCATCCGCCGCCGCGGATACGACGGGCGAAGTCACCCTGACGCTGACTGTCCCCAACGCAAAACTGTGGGACGTGGAGCACCCGAACCTCTACACCTGCCGCGTCCGCTTCGGCAGCGACGAGGACTTGCAGACCTTCGGTATCCGCACCCTTTCGTGGGGCAAAAAGGGCATTCTGCTCAACGGCGAGCGCGTCATTGTGCAGGGCGCGTGCATCCACCACGACCAGGGCATCCTCGGCGCGCGCTGCTATGCGCAGGGCGAAGAGCGCCGCGTCCGCCTGCTGAAGGAAAACGGCTACAACGCCGTCCGCAGCGCGCACAATCCCTGCTCGAAGGCATTGCTGGACGCGTGCGACCGCCTCGGTATGCTGATGATGGACGAGTACATCGACCACTGGTACATCCACAAAACGGAATACGACTATGTGCCGTACTTTGACAAGTGGTGGAAGCAGGACATCGCCGACATGGTGGACAAGGACTACAACCACCCGTGCGTCATCCTGTACTCCACGGGCAACGAGGTCAGCGAAACGGCGCAGAAGAAGGGCATCCAGCTTACCCGCGAGCTGACGGACTACCTGCATTCGCTGGATAATACCCGCCCCGTCACCTGCGGCATCAACATCTTCTTCAACTTCCTGTCCTCCATCGGCTTTGGCGTGTACAGCGACGAGAAGGCGAAGAAGGAAGCCGAAAAGGCGGAGAAGCTGCGCGCCGCCGGGGTGCAGCCGCAGAAGAAGAAGGCCGTCGGCAGCAAGTTCTTCAATGACCTCGCGGGTCTGATGGGCGACGAGTTCATGAAGCGCGGCGCGACATTGCACGGCTGTGACGTGCGCACGCGCGATGCGTTTGCCAACATGGACATTGCGGGCTACAACTACGGCATCTACCGCTACAAGCACGACCTGAAGAAGTATCCGAACCGGCTGATTCTGGGCAGCGAGACGTTCTGCAACGATGCGTACCGCTTCCGCGAGCAGGCGAAGAAGAACCCGCGTCTGGTGGGCGATTTCGTCTGGGCGGGGATGGACTATCTGGGTGAAGTCGGCGTTGGGTCGTGGGAATACAAGGCGTATGCGACGCAGTTCAGCGGGCTGGGCTGGACGACGGCGGGTTCGGGGCGCATCGACCTGAACGGCCGTCCGCTGGGCGAAGCGCTGTACACCCGCGTCGCGCTGGAGCAGGAAATCGGGCCGTACATCGCGGTTCGCCCGGTCATGTTCTCCGGCGAGAAGCATTCGCCGTCCGCATGGAAGATGACGGACGCCATGCCGTCGTGGAGCTGGGCTGGCTGCGAGGGCAAGAAGGCGCACATTGAGGTCTACGCGCGCGCAGCGAAGGTCGCTTTGCTGCTGAACGGCAAGAAAGTGGCAGAAAAGCAGCTGAAGAACGACTGCTTGGCGAAATTCACCATTCCGTACCAATCCGGCACGCTGGAAGCCGTGTCCTATGACGCGATTGACCGCGTGCTGGGGCGCTGCAAGCTGCAAACGGCCGGGGCGGACACGGTTCTGCGCGCCGTGCCGGAGGAAAAGAAAACGAAACCCGGCCGCCTGTGCTACATCCGCATCCGCTACACCGACCGTGCGGGCGAATTGAAGCCGATGGAACGCGGCATGGTGAACATCACGGTCAGCGGCGGCAAGCTGCTGGCGGCGGGCAGCGCGTGCCCCTTCCATCCGGGCAGCTACCTAACGCCGGAAACCGACACCTACTACGGCGAAGCACTGGCGGTGGTGGAAGCAGGCGAAAGCGGCGCGGTGGAGGTTGCCATCAGCGACGGCGAGCGCAGCGACACGGTGAAAATCCCGATTGCGTAAGAGAAATTCCCTATTATTTATAATGCAAACAGCCGCGGTTCCTGTGTGGAGGACTGCGGCTGCTTTTTGGTGCAATTGTAAATTCTTCCGCCCTGTATTGCCAAAAAGCAGGAACTCCCTACGCCCACGGCGAATATATCAAAGGCGAACAAAATTCCTCACAACCCAAGCGACGCGAACGCGAAGAAAGAAGGAAAACGCATGAAACGCTTTCGGAAATTTTTAAATGATCTGCGCGAACCGCTTGGTATCGGCATGAAACGGCTGATGATTGCGCTCACAATCATTCTGGGCATCGTGATTGTTACCGCCGCCGGGTGGCTGCTCTGGTCACGAATCGGGATGGCGTATGCGCGGAACAAGGTGTCGGACACCTATCTGCAAAATCAGCCCGCTTACCAGTCCTTCGTGGCGGACAGGGACGATTATGCCTATCGGGTGCGCTATACGACCTTTTACACGCCGTCGGACGCACTGACGGAGATGGGCGTTGAGAAAATCTATGAAGAGGTGGGCAGCTGCATTTGCTTTGAGCAGGCATGGCGGGCACTGGGAGGCATTCCGCAGGGGATACTCTACGCACCGGACACGGAGGAGGTGCCATCGTGGTATCACTGGGTGCAGCTGGATAACGACTGGTATTATTACTGGATTCCGGGCTGATGCACGGCGGAATCTGACGTGCCATGAAGGAGGCAGCATATGAGTCACTGCAAGCAAACGGTTTTTCTGATTCTACTGATGCTCGTCCTGCTCTTGCCGCTGGCATCGGCGGAGGGGCGCACGTTTATCACGGTGGATGGCTGCGTACCCCTCGAAATCCGGGAGGGCAGCGCGGTCACGGCGGAGGAACTCATCGTCCCGAAGTGGGGGAACGTCATCAATCCGCAGTTTGGAGACCAGATTCACCCGTCGCTTACCAATGGCGACACGGTGGTGCAGGGCGACATCAGCAGCCTGCGCGTGCTGCTCCTGCTGGCGGACGCGGACGGGAACAAGTATCTGCAAGCCGCCGTGTGGGACGCGGACAGCGCGACGTACGCCATCACGCGCAGTTCAAACCTGCCGGAAAATGCGTATCTGGACACCTATCACGAGGGGGATGCTATCTTTCTGTCAGTTGGATACGACACGCCGGGATTTGCCGAATCGGGTGATTTGGACGACCTTGCGTGGCTGTACATCACGGCGGAATGGACGGACACGGGCGTGTGGGTCGTGACCGATGTGACGGACGGGTTCTCGTTCTTTGCGGATTACGACGACGGGCAGTACGTCATCCGGGACTATTGGGACGAGAAAGTGCTGCAAACGATTTCGCAGGATGCAACACTGGACACATTCGACTTTGTGAACCCGTTCGCGGCGGAAATCGGGTGGATGAAGTAAAATGAACAAGCTCTGGAATCTGCAAAACTACTCGGCGGAAGCGCTGCACCGAACCGCGGCGCGCGACGGGCTGCGCATCCGGATTCATCCGCAGGTGCATCCGTTCCTGCGCCGCGAAGTGCATACGTTTGTCCGCTGGCTGCGGGCGAATTCCCCGTTTCCGATTCGGGTGAACGTTTACATCCCGAACACGAAGAAAATCCGCGCGAACGACGGCGATTTGTGCTACGGGCGCTGCTTTGTGCCGGATGACCCGGACGACAGCATCACCATCGACGTCGCCGGGGGCTACGACTACGACGGCGACTTTCGGGCGCTGCAAAATTACACATGGGGAACCATCTTCACGCTGGCGCACGAGCTGGGGCACTACTACCAGTACCTGAACCGCGTTTCGCTGACTACGCGCGGGATTGAGTGGCAGGCGACGTACTACGCGCACCGGGTGCAGGAAGCGTATTATGACGCGGAGTGGGACGAGATGGACGAGTGGGCGGAGGAGGGCTGACGGCGAAGTTTTGGACGTGAAACTCGAAAAGCCTTGGCATCATCAAGGGGGGGATGATGTCCTCATCGCGCGTCCGGCAGGAAAAAGTTCCCCGATTTTTCGCGCACAAGTTGCTTTTCCCTTGCGCGAATCCGCCGATTATGCTATAATAGGTTTGCTGCTGAAAATTGCGTTCTTCGGCGGCAACTTGCGAAAACCTTGAAATCACCGGGTTTCAGGCGCATGAGCCCATAGCTCAGTAGGATAGAGCGACTGCCTCCTAATAAGACGGTCGACGTCCGCTTTTCCAAAAGCTGAAAACGGGCGCAGAGTTCGAGGTCGGCACGGAAGCTGCTCCGTGCTCCCACCTGACTGGCGAGTTAAATTTGCCGGGTGGGAAAATGGCCTACCGCCAAAATTAGCAGCTTGCTAACACGAAAATGACCCCGATGTTAGCAGAAATCGTGATGAATATATCATCATCCGAAACGCTGACAGCCTTGAAAATAAAGGGCTTCAGCCATATGGTCCCGTAGCTCAGCAGGATAGAGCGGTCGCCTCCTAAGAAAGCGCTCAACGCTTCCCTTTGCGTCGCTGACTTGATAGGAATGGGGTTCAAAACCTACCGAGTGGCGGACAAACCGCTTCCCAAGCCTTCTGTGGAAGGGAAATCGTCGCCTCGCTACGATAAGGAAAACAAATATGATTTCATAATTATTTTTCTTATCAAAGCAGAACTAAAATAAAGCCATAAGAATCGCACTGAAACCGTGCGAAAACCTTGAAATCACCGGGTTTCAGGCACATGAGCCCATAGCTCAGTTGGATAGAGTAACTGCCTCCTAAGCAGTCGGTCGTGGGTTCGACTCCCACTGGGCTCATTGTTACATTGGTAATTCTTTCTGGTTTACATTCATGTGCGTGTTGGCAAGCACGCGAAGAAAGTCAGCTGGAAAGAATTTTTTTGCATTCTATTGGCAATTTGCTTTTTGCCCCGCTGCTGGCGCTGTTGGCAGCTTTCTAACATTTCGCCTTTTTTGCCAACACCGTTGTTCTGGCAAACGGGCGATTTGCCTAACATTCGCGTGCACACCGTGTCAGCAATTTTCTGCGCTCCGTATTTTCTGGAATTATCTGTATGACTTTGTGGATTTTCAATAGATAAAATAACAATATTTTTTGTAATCGTCTTGACTTCCTGTGCATCGAATTATCAACTCTTCTCATGCCCTGTTTCGCTATGTTGGATGCGGTTAGACAAAGAAGCAGCCGTGTGCTGGCATGCAAACCGCCTGCCGCTTTTAATGGCAGCAAAAAACTCTGCGGGAGATTTCCGCAGAGCTTTTGAGGATATTGTGGTGTTCGTGATTATCCCAGCGTCTTGGCGAGCATTTTCAGCATAGCGACCATATCCGGATTGCTGAAAATTTTGAGCAGCACTTCTGAATTAAGCCCCGCCTGCTGCACTTGCTCTTCCACGGCTTTATCCTGCGCTTCCGGCACGATTTTCACGCCCTTTCCGCCATAAAACCCCTGCTCAAACAACTGCGCATTGTTTCTGCGGCTCTCGTCCAGAATGTGCGAATACTGATCCGTTACCATTGTCGCCTGTGCATGACCGGAATCCCCCTGCACCGCCTTAATATCGCCGCCATTCAGCTTGAGTTTGTAGGTGATGCTGGAGTGCTGCAGACTATGGAAGCAGACTTGCGGAAGCTCGTTTGCTTCAATCAGCTGCCGCATACTCTTGCGGATGATGTTCGATTCCACCGGCTGACCACGGCTTCCCGCGATGACGAGGTTGTAGTCGTGGTACTCTGCACCCAGCTGATCAATCAGCAAATCCTGCTCCATTTTCCACTTCGTCAGGTTTTCAGCAACCGTCTTGGGAAGAAAAATTTTCCGGATGCTGGCGCGCGTTTTCGGCTTTTTCAAAATCAGCACGGTTTTGTTCTGCAAGCCGATTTCAGGGAATGCGGTCAGCACGTCCTTGCTGTCGGTAGCTTCCATGCTGCGCTTGCTGACGCGCTGGAGCTGCTTGTTGACGACAATGTGGGCTTTTCCCGCCGCAATGCTCTCTTCCGAAATGTCTACGCAATCCCACGTCAGTCCAAGCAGTTCGCCAATGCGCAAAGAGCAGGAAAACGCCAGATTCAGGCACAGTTTCAGTCGCTCATCTTCACAGCAGTCAATCGCGTGGAACAGCGTCTGAGAATCCCAGATGTCGCGCTCCTTCATTTCGTATTTCGGGAGGGTTGCAAACTCGGCAGGGTTCTTTTCGAGGAGTTCCCATTTTTGCGCCTGTTTGAAAGCGCTGTGCAGAAGATTGTGGATTTTGCGAATCGTCGGCGGCTGCACAAACTTTCCGGTATGGCGATACTTCTTGTCCGTCATCAAGGGCACCGCGGGCGTTTTCAGCAGTCCCTGATAGAACATTTCCAGCACCCGCGGCGTAATTTCCTTCAACCGCAGTTCGCCGAGTTTGGGGGCAATGTAGTGCCGAATCAGCCCGGTGTTTGAGCTGTAACCGTTAATCGCCCACTTCGTCTTGCCGTAGAGCGAAACATACTCTTTCAGCAGTTCATTGAGCGTGTTGCAGGTCGGAATGGTGAACGAGCCGAGCTGCTGTTTGTATTCGATTTCCGATTTGCGCTGCTTCGCTTCCGGCATTGTCGGGAAGGCTTCCCACTTCTGATGACGCTTTCCTGCCTCATCATAGTAGGAATAGACAACGTTGAACTTGTTGCGTTTACAGATGATTGTCGCCATTCATTTCTTCTCCTTGCTGATTGTTGTTGTTCTGATTGGACAGCCTTTCAAGATCAGTCCGCGCAATGCGCCACTGCGAAGTCAACCGTTTCGCCGGAATCCGCCCGTCAGAACACAGCCGGTAGACGGTTCTTTCCGACAAATGCAGAAATGACGCTGCTTCCGGCACAGTGAAGAAATTTTGTGCTGGAATGGATGTACTCTCCTGCTTGACGCTGCTGACAGCCGGCAATATTTGCGGCAATTCCTTTCGCGAACGTTTTGCAACAGACGCAGCAATCTCCGCGTCTGTCCGCGTCTCGGTTTCACGCCAGCGCTGATAGCTGCTCATAGTAACATACAGCCGCCTGCTGATGCTAACAATTTCCAGCACATATTTTAGCTGCCGAACCAATTTGTATGTTTCATCACGCTCAAGCCCCAGTAAACGCCCAAATTCCGTGAGCTTCATGAGGTTTGCTTTATGCAGCTCGTTTGGGTGTTCAGCTGTGACAAGATGATAGGTGCATTGCGAATTATACCAGAACTGAAACACTGCAGCATCGACGCGCCACTGACCGTATTGATACACGGAATACGGAATTTTTTCCCGGTGAATCAAGTCGTAGACGGTATCAATTCCGATGCCAAGCAGGTTAGAAATATCCTTCACGGAATACGACTTCTTTCGCAGCTCTTCTCCCGGCGGCGGCCCATTCACCTTTCGGTAATGGGTTTGATTGGCATACCACGTTTCAAACGAGCTGATGACTACGCGCATTTCTCCGTGAATCGTGAGAACATCGAACCATTGCTTTTTAATCAGCCAGTAGCTGGCTGTTTTTTTCAGCCCCAGCATCTGACGCATGGTCGGCACTGACATGGTTGATGCTTCCCGCACTCTGTTCATGGTGGTTCTCCTTTCCGGCAGTCAGATTTTTCACCTGCCAGCAAAAACGATAGCACATCTTCCGCCATTTTTTTAGTCTGTCGATACCCTGCTTTCCTGCTTAGCGCTCAGGCTGTGCGTTGAGCCATGCATCAAAAGCAGTTTTCGGGATTCGGTAGATTCCTCCGGGCAGACGGATACTTCGGAAAGCATTCTGTTTGAGCAGCTGATAAACACTCTTCATGCTGATGCCAAGCATCGTCGCGACTTCATCCGTCGTGTAACATTTGCGTTCAACGCCGGTGCGCTCCATTGCAGCCTGAACTTCTGGTACTTTCATCATTGCAAATCACCTCATGCAGCAATTTGAAGGTTCCCCCTTCACTCTTGAACTGTAAATTTGTGTCCCGTTTGCGACATAAAAAAAGACTCCATAGCAAAAAAATTTTACTATGGAGTATGCAAAATTTAGAAAAGACTGTTTACTGAACAGCAGCTTTGCGAGAAGCAGTTCAGTTGATGGACTCTAATGCACGCCGCAGCATATTGCGATACTGCGTTTGGACAGATTCTGGCGCGGCGATTCGTATACTCCCCGCCTGTTCAAAAATCCATCCCCAAAATGATCTTGTGAGTTTCACAGGAATCGTCGCCTGAAAATGCGTGTTGTCTATCTGCCTGTATAGGAAATGCTCACCAAATTGATCAATTACATGGTTCATCATGCTATTTTCGCATTCCAGCGTAACGGCTGTTTTCTGATAAACACATGCATGAGAAAGATAAGATTCCACATAATCAGCAGGGTGAAAATCAAGCGGCTTCTTGACCGCTTCCGCATCTACGAAACAGGGAATTTGCATTTTATCAAGACGATAAGCGCGTATAGCTGATTCGCTGTCAGACCAGCCTACGACGTAATACCAATCTGTCCGCCATATGGTCGAATACGGAGAAAAACCAATTTCTTGAGAAAACCGTGGTTCGCGATTGTGCTGCCCGTTATAGGCAGCATACTGAAAGCTGATTTTCTTTGATGCTGCTATTGCCTGATGAATAATATCAATCGATAGAAAAATACGACCATTGACGCTTTTCGACTGATTGCTTGCTGAAACCGTTGCGCAGAGCTGTTCAGCATCATATAGTCCGGCAATTGATGCCAGCTTTTGCGTGAGGCAGGCGGTATGACGGGCTGTGAGGAATGGCGCAGCGGCTACCGCATCTATCAGCATCCGCAGTTCGGCTGTTTCCAGCAAGCGGCTGCCGTAGCTGTAAAAATTCTTATTGCCTTCTTTCGTGCAGATAATATCGAATCCATAGCGATTGAGAATGTCAATATCATTGCTGATTGCGTGCCGTGAGCCGCTGTGCCCGTGCTGCTCGCAATATGCAATCAAATCCGCTAATGATACTTTGTGGTCATCATTGGTGTGCTGCACGATATACCGCAGAAGAAACAATGGACGGTCTGTAATTCTGTAGTTATTCTCAGACATAGCGCTTTCATCCTCACACAATCGCTTTAAGCACTGCTGCTTAACTTGCAGCAGCCATTCGCTGAACACATCAGTTTTTTTGCGTAAAGGTTATAATTTCCTCGCGTGTTGCAAACGCATGTTCATCGAGCAAGCCGACGACTCGCCCCACAAATTGGATGCTTCCATAGTGGTCTTTTTGCATCAGCGGCCACTTCGGGTTCAAGGAAGCCAGTCCGTCTTTTCGGTATTCCTTGATAAACAGTGCATTATCTACTTGGAAGATGCCAACTTCACCATAACGAGGTGCATCGTCACGCTTAACAAGCACATAGCTCTGATTTGGAAACGCGGGTTCCATGCTGTCACCGTTCACATGAAAAATCAGGTCAGCTCTGCGCGTAATTGGCGACGAGTGGAGGTAAACCTGCTTGCAGTGTGCACTGAAATCATCGAGATTGAACCCTGCTGCCACGGCATCGTCTGCCATAGGCAGCTGAACCAGCTCAATCTGCATTTCCTGCACATTTTGCGGGTCTATGCGTGTGGAACGTTCAGCAGCCAGAAGCTGCTCTGTCATGCTAAGAACAATGGCACGATGGGCGCTTGGAAGTTTGCGATAGCTGCTTAATAAGCGAAGTTCTGCATTGCTGTCAGGGTCTGATGAATCGCTGAAGAACTCTTCAATCGAAATATCAAGCAAGCTGCATAATGCAGGAATGTTCGCTATATCCGGTCGAGTCCTGCCAGTTTCCCAATTGGCGACAGCTGCCCTTGAAACGTGCAGCTGCTCCGCCAGCTCAATCTGGGAAATGTGGGCAATCATGCGCAGCTCTTTCAAGCGGCTTGCAAAAGAAATCCTATCTCGAACCATATTTTTTCCCTGTGTTTGCGTTTTTGCATTACGCGACAGACTGCCTTTGTTAGAGAAAATTCGCGCCAGCTTCATATCATCACACTCCAATGTCAGTAATAATATACATGATAATAGATTACGGAATACTTGTCAATATGCAAAATCAGAATGTCTTAAAAATCAACCAATGTTCACATTACGCCTTGCAATGTGCTATCCAGTATCATATAATAACAGTGTCATGCTGATAATCTGCAAGGAGGCGACAAGAGTGAGCGACCAGATGGCTTCTGTCCTGCAATCGATGCAGGACTATATTGAGCATCACTATCTTGATGAAATGATGGACGAGATTGAAGCTGTGATTGACATGGAACACAAGCAGCATCTTAATTTGGGGTTGGAGCAGCAGGATGACGAAGCGCTGTGGTGCGTAAAACTTGCTTTTGACCGCTCCGCAGGAAAAATCGTCCGCTCAGCTTTCTGGCGCAAAGATAGGATTAATTTGCGTGCAGATATGAAAATCCGCATCAAAGTTGCTGTCTGCGCTGATGGGAAAATTCCGCATTATGTGATTCGCTATATCTGCTGCACTGCTGATTTTGTGCTGGAAAACGGGATTCGGAGGATTAGCAGTGTTACCGATGTGACAATGGGAGGACTCCCTGAAAGAAGGATGCCAAAGCTATCAAAGTTTCTGGTGCCGGTGCTTTCTTATGAAGAAATGGAAGTTCTTGTTCTGGAAATGCTGGGAAAGTATCTTGGAAAAGATGCCACACAGAAGTATCAGCATGATGGTGCGACAAGACTTGCTCATGCGATGGGGCTTAATATTACAAATGTCTCTTTATATCGCAACCACTATACGTCTGCAATGCTCTTTATGAAGGAAGGCAGTGTGCGCGTAACTGAATCAGGAAACATTGGCTCTGCAACAGACGATGAGGCATGGCATGAATGCATTATTCCTGCAAAGACCATCATTCTCAACGACAACGTGTATCCTTCTTCTGACATAGAACGGGCTATTTATCATGAATGCGGTCACTATGAATGGCATAGCATGTTTTTTGAACTTCAAGAGCTGCATTCTGCCGATTTGAAATTGTTGGAGTATCAAGAAGCAGATAAAGCATCGAAACCGGCAGAAAAGGACATTCGGTGGGTAGAAAGGCAGGCAATTTATGTGAGCTATGCGGGAATTTTCCCAAGACCTGTTCTTATGCCTATGGTGCAGGAATATTGGCGCGAGATTGCAAACAGCAATGACAACATGGGGAAAAAGATTTCCTATGTGATATATAGAATTTCTCAAGAAAAGCAAAAACGTCGGTCACTGATAAAGGCTCGTTTGATTATGCTTGGCGCAACGGCTGCAAAAGGTGCTTGCAATTATGTCGATGGCAGCTACATTGAACCGTTTGCCTTTAATCCAGAGCGTCTTAGTGCTGGTGAAACGTTTGTTATCGGTCGTTCTCAATTTACAGAGCTGTATGAAAAAGACGCGGACTTTCGCAGCTTGATTAGCACCCATCAGTTTATCTATGCGGATGGTCATGTATGTGTCAACATGCCAAGTTTCGTATCCCAGACACCCAAAGGCGTTTGCCTGACGGCGTGGGCTTTATCTCATTTGGACGAGTGCTGCCTGAAGTTTAAGAAGCACTACCGAACGAACCATGAGAACTACAAGATTGGTGAACTTCACTCGGATCAGGAGTACAATGAACGCTATGGTATGATTCACGCTATGAAAAGTGCTAAAATTGCCGGACTGACACCAGAAGAAGTCATGATGAAAAATGTCGCATATCTTGAAAGCTTTCCACGCACACCCGCAAAAGCTATGTCACAGCTGGTGAAAGACCGCTGCCGGACAAAACGTGAAGCAGCCCAGCGCTGCTGCTTATCGGAATCTACGATTTCGCGTATGTGCCAAGACAACAGCTTTCCTTACGATGTTGAGCAGATTACCAAACTTGTTGTTGGGTTAAGTCTGCCACCGCTGCTGTCTGCTATGCTGCTGGAAACGATGGGTTTTACAAAAACGGTAATGCTTCGATACTACCGCTACCAATGCATCATAGACTGCATGTTTATGGATGATTTAGAAACGGTCATGGAAACACATCGAGAACTCTTTGAACAATAACCTGTATTGCTGCTCGGAATGAGCAGCTTTTTGCTTTGTAAACGGCTGAATGCGAGCACTTAGCTGTAACAGAAAATAAATAATTTCTGAAACAGAAAACGTTGCTTTGCAGTACTGCTTGACAAATCGGCAATCCCAGTATTGAAAAAATCCGCCCACAACGGAATGCCTTGATTTTGCTGCCTTTCAGTTTTCTGATTCAGATTTCTTGATTTTAAGACGCTATGCTATGATATTCGTGCGAGCTGAAATAAAACGTTCGCAGGAATGCCGCGTGATGATTCCTGATCAAAATCGCTTCCACACAAGGCGTTTCTTAACAGAATACGATGCAGTCAGCATTGGAAGTGCCGATGCAGCCGATTGGAGTGACTTTCTTCGTGGGCTGTTTAGCTTTGTGCTGGCGGTATTGTGATTGAAACCTCCGATTAGGCAGTAAGCTGAAGGGAGGATTTTTTCGTGGCAGAAAGCGGTCAGCAAAGTGCTTTCATTTCAATTTATCACAAACGTGTTCCGGTCACCGCTGAAATGAAAATCGAGCTTCATCGGATGAACAGTACCCTGCGTGCGAAGATGCGCAAAGAGCGGCGCTGTGCGCAAAAAGACTATTTGCAATGCTGCGGCGACTGCCTTTCCTGCTATTGGCGCAGAAAGGGTATCTATGTGAGTCTTGATTCGCTGCTTGATAATAACGAATCGCAGGATGATGATGAAGCTGATAAAACGATGCGCAGGATTGATGTGCTGGTTAGTCCTGATGACGTAGAAAAAACGGTACTGATGCACGAAATGTGGTCAGCAGTATACAAATATGCGGATTCAATTGTAAATCATGGTGCATTGCTGTTTCAGCTATCAGAAAACGGTCTGTCAAATAGGAAAATTGCACAGCTGATGGGTGTCAATTGCCGAAGAATTGATCGCTGCCTGCATCAGATTCGGAATGGGCTTCGGGAGCAGCTGGTAGAGTTTTTCTGAAACTGCCGCAGGACATGAAGCTGCATAGGGAAAAGCAGTTTTTGAGGGACTCAACGCATTTGGAGGGTTACGATGATTCAGGGCAATTCAAGATTTGTAAAGTCATCCCCGGACTTGATGCAGACACCGCTCTGGGAGAATGATGCACTGTTTAAGCTGTATCACTTTCTGCTATATAGATTAAATCATGTTGATACAGTCTGGCAAGGAATAGTGCTGCACGCCAACGAGGTTCTTATTTCAAGACAGATTGCTTCGGAGCAGCTGCACTGGTCGATTCACAAGTATCAGCGCCACTTAAAGGCGCTTCAAGAATTGGATGTCGTCGCGATCCGAAGCAGCAGTAGAGGAACGATCATTACCGTCATGCAGTTTGATACGTTTGCAGAATGCAGTCAACGTATTCATGACGTGCAAGGGCGGCAAAATGCTGCGAATGCCGAGGCTATATCGGATCCAGCGAAGGGCTGCCATAGCCCCGGCACGGAGGCTGATACGGCTCCGAAATGGGGCTGCCACAGCCCGGAAATCGGGGCTGCGGCGGCTCCCGTTATAGAAGAATACAAAGACAGAGAGACAGCCGTGTCTGGTACCAAACTTTATTCCAGCGAACCGGAGGGGTTTGAAAAACTTTGGCTGGCGTATCCAATTGAGCGACGAACACGCCGAGCGGAAGCTGCCGAGATTTTCCGCTCAGCGCTGGCACAGGGTGCTACGGTACAGGCGATTCTTGATTCGCTGGAAGAAGCAAAGCGTTCCTTCAATTGGCACAAGGAAAATGGCAGATATATTCCCAGCTTAGTGACATGGCTTCATAAAGAAACTTGGCGAGACTGCATAACACCCAAAGAAAGTGAGGACAGCGAGGAATGGACGACCTCATGGTGAAATGGCTGCAATTGCTTCACGAACCCGGTGATGTTGTCGAAATCCGAAGTATTGACCCGAAGCCGGTTATCAGCGGCTACTTCAAAGCGGGCAGTCCTGCAATTCAGTCAGAGCTGGCGAAATATCCGAATCGAACGTTTTATCAGACACTGAATCCTGTCAAGAGCGCCTGCTATGCACGCGCTCAGCACGAGCGTCTGATAGAACGTCCGCAAGAAACAACATCTGACAACGATATTGCCGGGTACAGCTGGATTCTGATTGATGCCGATCCGGTACGTCCAAGCGGGGTCAGTGCATCAAAGCCCGAAAAGGAAGCAGCACGAAAAGTAGCAGCTACCGCGATGAAAAAGCTGATGGCACTGGGGTTTAGCGAGCCAGTCGTAGGTGACAGCGGAAACGGGTATCATCTGCTGTTTCGGGTTCATGCGTGCAAAGAAGAAAAACAAACACTGTCGGATTTTCTAAATGTGCTTGACCAGTGGTTCAGCACGGATATGGTGAAAATTGATACGGCTGTTTTTAATCCGGCTCGCATTACCAAACTGTACGGGACAATGACGCATAAAGGAGCCAATACATCTGAACGTCCGCACCGAAAAAGTGCAATTCTGCGCTTTCCATCTCAAATTCAACTTACATCTATGGATCTTGTGCGGAACATTGCTTCTGCGTGTCATAAGGCAGTGCAGGTTGACAGCATACCGACTGCCTGCGGCAATAGCAGTTTTAATCTTGAGCGCTTTCTTTCGGATCATGCAGTGCAGGTCGCAAAGAAGGTAGCAATCAGCAACGGCATTAAGTATCAGCTTGTTCATTGCCCGTTTGATACTTCTCATGTCAATGGGGATGCTGCTGTTTTTGCTTATAGCAATGGGCGGTTTGGCTTCCACTGCTTTCATAATAGCTGTTCAGGGTATCATTGGCATGAATTTCGTGAGAAAATCGACCCAATGGCTTACGCGAATACCCCATTTACACTTCGGCATATCCAGAGTGAAAACGCGGCTGCTACTGAACCTGATGCAGCTGCCCAAAGAAAACCCCGAATGCTGGACATAGCCTCTATCCCCAGCTACGATCGCAGTAAAATCGTTGTCATTCAGTCGCGATTCGCCACACTGGATGCAAAAATCGGAGGCTTTAATAAGGGCGAATTGAGCATCTGGAGCGGGGCAAATGCATCCGGAAAATCTACTTTGGTCAGCCAGCTTGGATTGGCGGCAATCACAGGCGGCTTCAAGGCAGCTGTATTTTCTGGCGAAATGACAGCATCACGAGTGCGCGAATGGGTACTGCTTCAAGCAGCAGGCCCGAATAATGTCATGCCAGATCCCATTGCTGCGAATCATTACTGCTTAAAACCCGGTATTGAAAGAAAGCTGGACATGCTGCTGAAAGGAAAGCTGGCTATTTACGATAATAGCTTTGGGACGAACTGCGAAGAAGTCCTAAAAACAATTTATGAGTGGGTCAAAGCAGAACAGACCGAAGTTGTGATTATTGATAATCTGATGGCGCTGGATTTCCCAATGGCGACGGCAGCGGATAAGTATGACATGCAGTCAAGAACGGTAAAGCTCTTTTCTGCAATGGCAAAGGAACTGAACGTCCATATCCACTTCATCTGCCATCCTCGAAAAACAGAGAGTTTCCTTCGTAAAGGGGACATCAGCGGCACCGCAGACATCACAAATATCGCGGACAATGTGTTCATGGTTCATCGCGTCAATGTCGACTTCATGGGACGCTATAAGACGGTTTATCCTCAATTGGAAATTCCACGCAATGTCAGCACCGTTGTGGAGGTGATGAAAAACCGTGATTTAGGCGTCGTTGACGAAATGGTCATGCTGTATTTTGACAAAACCAGCCGTACTTTTTCGGATGTTAAGGGACTTCTCCCGCAATACGCATGGAGCGAGGAATTAGAGCAGATTTCCTTAGATACCCTTGTTCCTCTTCAATGAAGCATGGCATAGGAGTCAGCAACACAGTTTGAGATAGAAAGGAAGCGGTTTTAAACGTTATGGCAAAAAGGACGAATGAATTTAGAATTTTAAGGGCTGGAAAGAATCCTTATCAGCTATTGGCAAACGCAATTATTCTCCAAGCGATAAAAGACTATCGCAGCCGAAGCCGCATGATGAAGAAAATCAGCAAGCGTCTGAATTCCAAGCGGAAGAGCCTTACAGGTGAAGAACGGAATTATCTTCAGCAGCGCTTTGCGTACTATTATCATATGCAGGACGAAGCAGCTGACTTCTTTTTTTCCGACTTATTCTCAGCACTCTGTGACTTGAACGGATATGACATCTTGACACGGCTAAATCAGGAGGCACAAAAATGAGAGCAGTTGATTTGATTAACAAACTGCGTGAAGCAGAAGAACGTATGGAGGCAGCCCAAGCAAGAGTGACGGTTAGCAAGAGCATTGCGGAGAAAACGACGGCAACTTTAAGTGGTGAACGCGGGAATGGCAATGGGCATGTATCGGCCCATGAAGATGCCATCATTCGCCTCATGGAAGCCGAAGCGCTGTATGAGCAGAGTGCGCTCGCGTACAATCAGATGGTTGATGAAATCATGAAGCTGCTCCAATGTATAGGAGATACAGAAAAAAGGAACGTTGCTGTTGCGGTTATTATTAACAAGCAAAGGTATAAGACGGTCGCAAAGCAGTATCATTTGGGATTGAGCAGTGTCTATCGCCTTTTCAATGAAACTTTGCTTATGCTGGATAAGATGCTGCTTCAAAAAGTTGAGAAGGAATGAGAAGGTTTGAGAAGCTTTGAGAAGGTTTGAGAAAGTTTGAGAAAGTTTGAGAAAAAAAGTTGTGCTATAATATAAGCTGTCAAAGGTGGAGGAAAGCATCGACGGAAAATCGTCGGTGCTTTTCTTTATCAAGGCAAATGAAAGGAGGCGGGGCAAATCATCCCCACGGTGCTTGCAACTGTAAATCAGAAAGGAGGGGTAGCGAAAACAACCAGCTGCATCAACATAGGGGCAGCGATGGCACGGGAAGGAAAAAAGGTGCTGCTGGTGGACACTGACCCGCAGGCCAGCATGACCATCAGCCTCGGCAATCAGCAGCCGGATCAGCTTGCGCCCACAATCGCAGACCTGATGACCAAGGTCATGAACGATGTCCCGATTGCGCCGGGCGAAGGCATACTGCATCATCCGGAGGGAATTGACCTGCTGCCCGCTAACATCGCGCTGGCAGGAACGGAGGTGTCGCTGGTGAATGCAATGAGCCGCGAAACCATCTTGAAGCAGGTGCTTGCCCGCAATCGGCAGGACTACGACTGCATCATCATCGACTGTATGCCGTCGCTGGGGATGCTGACCATCAATGCGCTGGCGGCGGCAGAAAGCCAAGTCTGACCTCCTACGATGACATTTTCTCCACGGAAGCCTCACGCCAGCAGGAGCAGATTCAGCGCCTTGCGCTAAGCAAACTGCACCCCTTCAAAGATCATCCATTCCGCGTACTGGACGATGACCGGATGATGGAAACGGTGGAGAGCGTGAAGGAATATGGGGTGCTGGTGCCGATTATCGCCCGGCCGATGGCGGATGGCGGGTATGAAATTGTGTCCGGGCATCGGCGGAAGCGCGCCTGTGAGCTGGCGGGGCTGAACGAGATTCCCGCCATTGTCCGTGATTTGGACGATGATGAAGCTGTCATCATTATGGTGGACAGCAATTTGCAACGCGAGAACATTCTGCCCAGCGAACGTGCTAAGGCGTATCAAATGAAAATGGAAGCGATTAAGCGTCAAGGCGAACGAGTAGATTTAACTTCTCGCCAAGTTGGCGAGAAGTTGTCAGTCACTAAAGTAGCAAAAGACGCAGGTGAAAGTGAGCGCCAAATCCATCGCATTTTGCGCTTGAACAACCTTGAACCGCCGCTCATTGATAAGGTGGATGCTGGCAAACTCGCCTTTACCCCCGCCGTGGAACTTTCGTACTTGAAGCCGGAAGAACAGCAGTGGCTGGATACCGCCTTGGAAAACACGCAGCAGACACCGTCCCTTTCGCAAGCCCAGCGCATGAAGCGCGAAAGCAAACAGGGCACGCTGTCGGAACAGGGCATCATGGAAATCATGACGGAGAACAAGCAGACGATTCCTGTCAAGGGGTCTGTCGTGCTGCCGCAGGAAAAGCTGACCAAGTATTTTCCACGTTCCTACACGACGGAGCAGATGGAAAAGGTAATTTTCAAGCTGCTGGATTACTGGATGCGGAAGCGGCAAATGTCGCAGGAGCGATAAAGACGCATGAAACGAAAAGTGGATATTCTGCTGATTGTCATGTTTCTGTTCGGAAGCATGATTTTTCTTTGCCCAATTTTCGGGCAGATAAAGGAGGTCGAAGAAGATGACCGTGTATACACGCGCATGTCCGCAGAGGTTAAGCCCCCTCAACAGGCTTCGGGACTGGTGGAGGATGCGCCATCCCCCGCGGCAGCCGCCGTGCAGACCGTGCTGCCTCTGCTGCTGGAAGTGCCGCAGGCAGAGAAAACCGCTGTGCCCGCTGCCGCGCCGCCCTCCGTACGCCCGGCTGCTTCCGACACTGCCGCGCCAGCACAGGCAGAGCGGACAGCAAATCCCCGCAGTGTCGATGTAGAAGCATGCATTGCGCAGAATCCGGATTTTGCCGCATGGCTCACCATTTCGGGTACGCCGGTGGATTATCCGGTTGTGCGGTCGAACAGGACAGACTACTACCTGACGCACCTGTTCAGCGGCGAAAACAGCAAGCTGGGATGCCTGTTCTCGCTGCCGTCGGCGGATTATCAGACACCGAGCAGGAACATTGCCATCTACGGGCATCACCTGAGCCATAGCGACGCGATGTTCAGCAGCCTTGTGCAATACAAGGATTCGGGCTACTGCGCCGCGCACAGCATCATTCAGCTGGACACGATTTACGGCGAACGCACCTATCGGATTTTCGCCGTCGTCAACATGCAGGTTGGTGACTGGGATGCAGCGGCGGCTGATTTTGCCAGCGGACAGGCGTTTCAAGCGTATGTAGACCGCGCACGAGCCAAGGCACTGTACGATTCAGGCGCGGCAGTCGGTGCGGATGACCACATTCTGACCCTGATTACCTGCGACCGCAGTGCGGGCGGTGCAAGCGGCCGTCTGATTGTGCTGGCGGTTCAAGAATAATACTATTTTCGGATTCACCTGAGCCATCTGCTTGCGCCTTTTCCCCGCTGTCGTCCGCTTATTCCACTTAGCGTAGCGCTGCTACGCTGCGTTTCATTCGCGTTAGACAGCGTGAAAAATTCGCGGCGCATCTTGGCTCATTTTCATCCGAAAATAGTATAAGAAGGAGGAGCAAATGAAATTGAAATCCAAATTGAAACGATTTGCATCATTGATGCTGTCTGCGGCGCTGGCGCTGACCTGCATTCCGCTCTGTGCGGCAGCAGAAGAAGCAGCCACGCCCTCGGACATCACAGGAACGGAAGTCATTGTGCTTCCGGCAGAAGAACCGGCGCTTCCACCCGTGGAGGAAGCGCCTGACGAATCCGCATCCGATGTGCCGGATGAGCCGCCCCATGACGAAATGCTCCCCAATTCGGAGGAAGAAAGTTCGTCGGACAACCGTCATCCTTTGCAGGCGGCGATTGAAGAACATGGGTATGTCTACGTCCGGACGGTGCGGGCAGTCAACGTGTACGCCAGCGCGGAATCGCAGGAGCGCATTGTTTATGCTGCGGCCGATGATGCGTCCATTCTGCTGGCGACGGCGTTTTTCAGCGGTCATCAAGCCGTGCAGGTCTGGTTTCTGGATGCGGAGCAGCAGACCATCTGCGGCTTTGTACCGGCAGCGTCGCTGGATACCCGCTATTTGACGGATGCGGATGTGTCGGGCATCGCCGACGTGCCATCCTGCGACGGAATGACTGCCTTCGGTCAAAAGCGATTGTTCGTGGTCAATGGCAGCCGCCCGGAAGAAGCATCCGATGAAGAAGAAACGCCCGCGGATGCACCTTCGCAGGACGCGCCGCACCAAGAATCGAATCTGCCCGAAGCGGATGAAAGCGGCGCATCGGAGCAGCCGGATGCCGCAGAATCGCCGGATGCTTCGGTAAATCCAGAAATCAGCAGCGCGGAAGAAATCGACGAAACGGTGCCGCCTGTAAATCCCGGCGATTTTGTCCGCGTCAGTACGGACACGCGCGTCTTTTCTGCGGTGGATGATGATGCGTCTGAAGCGTATTTTTCCAGCGAGTATCAGGGCAATTTCGTCAAAGCAGCAGCGGTGCAGGTGGTGTCCATTGCGGAAGATGCTTCGGGCGCAGTGTGGTATCAGGTGCGCTTCCTGTACGGCGATTCTTTCCCCAGCGGCAAGATGAAGTGGACGGCTGACGAAACGGTGTGGGTGATGACAGCGGAAACCGGCGAAACGGATGCGGATGCTTGCACGGTAACGGACTTCGCGTATCCCAAAGAAATGCTGCGCCTGCTCCGGGAAATGCAAACGTATACCGCAGAAACGGATGGATTCAGCCTGAAGAATATTCATGGCAAAATCGGCAGCTTTCAGGCGGGACAGTCGGGGCTGCAAGGAAGTTCCGGCAGGGACGCGGCGTATCCCCAGCTGGCGAAATCAGCATCGCACGGCACGATTTATGCGACACCGCACTATCTGGAAAACTTCCCCGTGTACTGCCTTGAACATACGCTTTCCGGCCCCGGCGAAGGGTCGGGCGCGAACAAAACAGAAACCGGCCCGTATGCGCTGCTGGATATGGAGGCGTTCGTAAACACCGCAGAAGGCGGCGGCGTGAACGGGGTGCGATTCAAGGCGCAGACCATGCACGCCATCGGCTGGGTGCTTCGGCACACCTACCCGTTTATGGTGCTGGATCGCAGTGATGCAAACAACGAAGTGTGGAGCCGTGTCGCGGGTCAGTTTGCTATTCGCGAGGTGATTAAGCAGCTGGAAGGCGCGCAGTACGTCCGCAGTTATTGGGACATGGATAATTTCTACGCCTTCTCCGGCAGCGCCCCGGAAGTGTACTTGACCTATGCCCGCTGGCTGGCGAAAAACGCGATTGCACACGCAAAAATCACCGGGAAAATCACCGTCAGCGGTCAGCGCATCCAAGCGTCAGACGGCGGCTATATCGGTACGGTTACGCTGACGACGGATGCGGATTTGATTCGGATTTCCAAGGCAGCGGGCAGCATCACGGGGAACAGCGGCGGTTCGGATGAAGCGTACTACTATGTCAAGAGCGGCGATACCATCCGGATTTTGTCGGACAAAAGCAGCTTCTCCGTTTACATGGAATCAATCGCGTCCAGCGCGGAAGAAGCAGGCTTTCTGGTCGGAATCCCCAGCGCCTCCATCCAGAAAGTGCTTGTCCCGATAGAGGGAACGCCATACCCGCTGCAATCCGCTGTTGTCACGTTTGAACTGCTGTATGGCACGGTGTTTGTGACCAAGCAGTCCATGGACGGCATTTTGCTGCAAGGTGCAGTGTTTGAGCTGCTGGATGAATCCGGCGCGGTGCTGGCAGAAGCAGTGACGGATGCGCAGGGACGTGCCGTTTTTTCCGGGATTGCACCGGGACGCTATCAGGTTCGCGAGAAAACCGCACCGCAGGGGTATCGGCTGTCGGTTGTCTCGGCGCAGGAAATCATGGTGACGGCGGGCGCAGACACGGCGTGCATGTTCATCAACGAGCGCATGATGGGTATCATCCGGGTCATCAAGACGGACAGCATGACGGGAAAACCGCTGCCCGGTGTCACGTTCACGGTGACGAGATTGACCGCGCCTGCATCGGACAATGCTTCCAACATTGGCAAGGTTGTCGCAACAATTACGACGAATGCGGATGGCATCGCACAGACCGAAGCACTTCCGTGGGGAGAATATCGAATTGCGGAAACCAATGCGCTTGAAGGCTATGTGGATACGGACTTTGTGACCATCGTTCAAATCAAATAACAGGAGGAAGAAAAATGAAGCAGATGAAGCAATGGATGCACTGGGTGCTTGCGCTGGTGCTGCTGGTGATGAGCCTGTCTGTTCCGGCAGCAGCGGCGGAAACCATCACGGTGAATGTAACCAACACGCCCGTGCGCGGCAGCGTGGCGCTGGAAAAGACCGGCTTGCAGCTGGTGCGCTTTACGGACGAGCAGGACGAATGGGGCAATACCGTCATGAAGCCTGTCTATCAGCAGGGATATTTGAAGGGCGCCGTGTTTGAACTCCGCGCCGCAGCGGATGTTGTCGGCAAGGAAGGAACGTTTTTCTACAAGCAGGGGGAACTGGTGGAAACACTGACCACCAGTGCAGACGGCGCGGTGAACTCAAAACTGCTGCCGCTGGGCAGCTACTGCTTGCAGGAAGTTTCCGCCCCGGACGGCTATCTGCTGGATGATACCCCGTATCCCTTCACGCTGACGGCGGCAGGCAAGCAGACGGCAGTGGTGGAAGTGAAAGTGTCCGCGGTCAACACCTATCTGCCGATTCGGGTGACGCTGCACAAACAGCAGGAAGCAATTCGAGTGGATGAAACGGCGGACGGCATGATTCGCTCGTCCATCGAGACAGTTCCCGGCGAAGGCTGTGTGTTCGGCTTGTTCAATGCAGGGGTGATTTCCTACGGCGACAGCCAGAAGCTGCCTGCCCATACGCTGATGGCAACTGGCATCACGGATGCCAAGGGCAATTTGACATTCTCCGGCATGTATCCGCATGGCGCGTATTATATCAAGGAACTGTCCGCGCCGGATGGCTGGCTGCTGAATACCGAGCAGTACCCGGTGCAGCTGACACCCGAAAACATGGATGCAGCGGAGGAGGCAATCGCAATCACGCTGGATGCGCCTATCCTGAATCGCCTGATTTACACGCCGGTGACGATTACCAAGCGGGACATTGCCGGCAAGGAAACGCTGCCCGGTGTGCTGATTGAAGTGTACGATGCGCAGGGCAGCACCATTTACCGCGCGTATACGGATGAAAACGGTCAGCTGCCGGACATTCCGCTTGTTCCCGGATCGTATACGTTCAAGGAAACCTATGCGCCGGAGGGCTATGCGCTGAATGTGGCGGTAAAAACCTTCACGGTAACAAGCGAAGGAAAAATCATCGGGGAAACCGAAATTCGGGATGAAATCAACAAGATTCAGCTGAAAAAGGTCAAGGAGAACGGCGAGCCGCTGCCCGGCGCTGTGTTCGGCATTTACGATGCCAACAACACGCTCGTGCAGCAGCAGACTTCCGATGACAGCGGTTATCTGACCTTCTCGAAGCTGGGGTACGGCACTTATACCATCCGGGAAATTCAAGCGCCTTACGGATATCATCCGTCCACCGGCGAATGGCAGGTGACGATTGACGGCACTTATCAGAACCCTGTGCAGATTCTGACGACGGTGGTCAATGAGGATGCGCCCGGCTGGATTCGGGTCATCAAAACGGATGCACTGGACGGTCATCCCATTGCGGGCGTTCGCTTCGACATCTACGCCTTGAATGAGGACGGCAGCACGGGCGACTTGGTGTCCACCATGCTGACAAACGACGACGGCGTGGCAATGTCCGAAAGTCTGCTGGTCGGCGACTACATGGTCAAGGAGCATGAAGCGCCCGTCGGCTATGGAAACAGCCTGTGGAGCGAAAAAGTGACCGTCGTCATGGACGAAACCGTGGAGCGCAGCGTGACGAATATACCCATGCAGGGGCAGGTTCGCATTGTTAAGACGGACGCGGAAACGGGCGGAAGTCTGGCTGGCGCAGTCTTTACGGTCATCCGCGTGAGCGGCTTGCCTTCGCATGGCAAGGAAGGGTGCGGCGAGGTTGTGGCGGTCATCACCACGGATGCGGAAGGGGTGGCAGTCACGCCTGTGCTGACGTGGGGCATCTACGAAATCCGCGAAACCACCGTGCCGGACGGGTATCTGGACAGCGGCTGTGTCGTTACCGTTTCGATTCCCGGCAATGCTGACTGACAAGAAAAACGGGAGGCATCCATGAACACAAAACGAAACATCCTGCCCATGCTGCTGGCGGCATTGCTGCTCTTCTGTCTGCCGATGGCATCGCTGGCGGAGGACGTACCCATTCAGAACGTCAGCATCCGCAATACGCCTATCAAGGGGCAGATTCTGCTGGAAAAGACCGGGCAGATGCAGACGACGGGTGAACAAGGGTATTTGAAAGGCGCGGTATTTGAAATTCGGGCGGCGGAGGACATTGTCGGGCAAGACGGCACACAGTGGTATTCATGCGGCGAGCTGGTCGCCACGATGACCACCAGCGGCGAAGGCGTGGAGAAAAGTCCGCTGCTGCCGCTGGGCAAATACACGGTCAAGGAAGTCAGCGCTCCGTCCGGGTATGTGCTGGATTTGACGACGTACACCGTAGAAATTCAGGCGTCGGATCAGGAAACGCCGATTGTTTCCGCTACGGTTTCTTCAATCAACCATCCCGCCGAAATTCTGCTTCAAAAGACCGAGGCGGATGGAAAGGCACTGTCAGGGGCGCAGTTCGTGCTGCTGGATGCGGATGGATGCGAAACGGCATCGGCTGTTTCGGATGCAGACGGGCTGGTGCGCTTCCGCTTCGTTCCGCAGGGGCAGTACACCATTTGTGAAACGTCCGCGCCGGATGGGTATCTGCTGAACCGCAGCGCAATTTCGGTGACGGTAACGCCGAACTGGACGAATGCGGAAGAACCGATAGCGACGGCGGTGAATCAGCAGAAGAAAATCCTGTTTATCAAGGTGGATACAGCCGGAACGCCGATGGCAGGCATTCTCTTCAAGCTCATCAACGCGGAAACGGGCGCTGTGGCAGAAATGGCTGTCAGCGACGAAAACGGTGCGTTTGCCTTTACAGCATTTGATTATGGCGTGTGGACTGTCCATGAAGCGGCTGCCCCCAGCGGTTACAGCCGCATGGCGGACTATCGCTTCCAAGTGGATGACAGCTGGTCGGGAACAGCGCCGGTGCTGCTGGTAAACATTCCTGATTCTTATGCGTTCATCAAAGTCGATGCTGATGGCAAACCGCTGCAAGGCGTGAAATTTGCCCTGCGGGATGCGGACGGCAATCTCCTGCAAACGCTGGAATCCGATGAGAACGGCATTGTCCGCGCCGAGCACTTGCAGCCCGGCACTTATTATTTGCAGGAAACAGAAACGCTGAAAGGATACACCCTGAGCGGCGATGTCCGGAAGCTGGTCATTGACGAGCACTACAAGATTCCCGAAGAAATGCCGCAGTGGGTCAACTACACGACGATTCAGACCGGCGTGCAGCTGGCGGCATCGGGGGTGATGCTTATCGGCATTGCCCTGATGCTGATAAGCGGCACCATGCTGCTGATGCGCAGACGGCGAAAGGCGTAAGCGAATGGTGTATCATCAAAAGCTGTTTCTGCGCCGCTTGGAAGTCCCGCCTTGGGCGGCGCGCTGCACTTTTTCATGACGGAGGCTTCCAATGCAGGAAGAAATCGAAAACAAAACGCTCTCCCTCATCATCAATACCAGCAAATTCACTGAAAGAACATTGGCGACGGCGTTCGCGAAAGCGCTGAAACTCGGCTGGAATAAAGCCAAGGAGCATTATCAAGCGAAACCGCAGGGCAGGCAGAGCGTGAAGCAGCTCATCGGGCAGAATCAGGGCGTTGAGCAGACTGCACTGGCTGACCGGCAGGAGGTGAAGGCGTTTGAACGATACGCCCGCCAATATGGGGTGGATTATGCCATCCATAAGGGTACTTCCGACAGCGGAAAAACGCGCTATCTGGTGTTCTTCAAAGCTCGCGACCGTGCAGCCATTGATCAGGCAATGCGCGCGTATGCAATGGATTTTCTGGCGAAGCGGAAGGCGCAGCGGAATGTTCAGCCGCAGCTGGATACGGCATCCCCCAGCAAACAGAAGGAGCGCAGCAGGCAGAAAGGGCGGGAAAGATGAACGCCGACGCATGGAAAAAACGCCTGCTGCTGCATCTGCCCTACGGGGTTATTGGACTTGCCGCGGCGAAGCTGAGTGAAGCATGGCGGCTGTCAGCCGGGACGGATTTTTCCGCGAAATTCCTGCACCTGCGGGATGGCGCGGCAATGGCGTTCCGAAACGGAATGTCCGGCTTTGTGCCCCTTGACCTGCTGATTGGGTTTCTGTGCGGATGCGCACTGTGCCTGCTGGTACATGCAAAACGCAGGAATGCCAAGAAGTATCGGCACGGCGAAGAATACGGCGCTGCCCGCTGGGGAAAGCCAAACGACATTGCGCCGTTCATGGACGCTGACCCGTGGAACAACATCATCCTGACCCAGACGGAGCGCCTGACCATGAGCAGCCGCCCGGCGAATCCCAAAAACGCACGGAACAAGAACGTACTGGTCATCGGCGGTTCCGGCAGCGGCAAAACACGCTTTTTCATCAAGCCGAACATCATGCAGTGTACCAAAACGAAGGGGTGCTCTCTTGTGATTACTGACCCCAAGGGGACGCTGATTACAGAGTGCGGAAAGATGCTTGCTGCTGCCGGATATGACGTGCGGGTTTTCAATGTTATCAGTTTCCCAAAGTCCATGCACTACAACCCGTTTGCGTATATCCGAAGCGAAAAAGACATTTTGAAGCTGGTGACGGCGCTCATAGCAAACACAAAGGGAGAGGGCAAAGGCGGCGACGACTTCTGGATTAAGGCGGAAACGCTGCTCTATATGGCGCTGATTGGCTACATCCACTACGAACTTCCGCCCGCGGCGCAGAATTTTACGACGCTGATTGACATGCTGAACAGCATGGAAGTTCGCGAGGAGGACGAGGAATACCGAAATCCTGTTGACCTGATGTTTGAAAAGCTGAAAGCGGAAAAGCCGGAACACTTTGCAGTGCGGCAATATGCCAAATACCGGATGGCTGCTGGCAAGACCGCCAAGTCGATTCTGGTGAGCTGCGGCGCACGGCTTGCGGTGTTCGATATTCAGGAACTGCGGGAAATTACGGCTTATGACGAACTTCACCTTGATACGCTGGGAGATAAGCGGACTGCACTCTTCCTCATCATGTCCGACACGGATGCCAGTTTCAATTTTCTGATTAGTCTGGCGTATTCGCAGATGTTCAACTTGCTTTGCGAAAAAGCGGATGATGTGTATGGCGGCAGACTGCCTGTCCATGTGCGCTGCCTGCTGGATGAGTTCGCCAACATTGGGCAAATCCCGAACTTTGAGCGCTTGATTGCGACCATCCGAAGCCGAGAAATTTCGGCGTGCATTGTGCTTCAGGCGCAGTCTCAGCTCAAAGCGATTTACAAGGACAGTGCTGATACAATTGTCGGCAACTGCGATACGCTGCTCTTTCTGGGCGGCAAGGAAAAGACGACGCTGAAAGAAATGGAGGAACTGCTTGGGAAAGAAACAATCGACACATTCAACACCGGTGAAAGCCGCGGGCGCGAGGTATCGCACTCTCTGAACTACCAGAAGCTCGGAAAATCGCTGATGACGATGGACGAATTAGCCGTCATGGATGGCGGCAAGTGCATCCTCCAATTGCGCGGTGTGCGCCCGTTTTTATCCGAAAAATACGACATTACCAAGCATCCGAACTACAAATATCTGTCCGATTTTCATCCGAAGAACGCTTTCCATATCGAAAAATACTTGTCGCATCAGCTGAAACTGCGGCTGGAAGAAGAATTTGCCGCTGTCGAAGTCGAGGTCAGCGGCACGTCCGAGGAAGAGGAAGCGCTTCTGGATGAATGGGCAGAGGAGCTTCAACAGCAGGCTGCCGAATCCGGCGGCCTTTTCTAATCCCAATATATGAATATGGAGGTATATTTCTATGGCATTTTTCTCGTCAGCAGTGACGGTACTGCAAACGCTTGTGATTGCCCTTGGCGCAGGTCTGGGCATCTGGGGTGTCATCAACCTGCTGGAAGGGTATGGCAACGATAATCCCGGCGCAAATGCCCATGACTGATAAAGAAGCAGACCACAAAACATCACATAAAGACAGCCTCCGCCCCGCTATTCCGAGATATTGAGAAAAGACATGAACGGAGCCAGTGATGGTTATAGAGGAAACCAGTATGAGCTAAGTCCTCAAAATGAGGACTTAGCAACTGAGCACAAAAAGACAGCCCAGCGGCTTGCGGAGGAACACAGTATCAGCCGTGCCTCTGTTGAACGCTGCGCTCGTAGCGGGCGGCCTGCGTCAGTGACTCCGCCTCTTGTTCCAACAGCTCGTTCAGCGTTTCCTCCACGCTGCCCCGAACCAATTCCTTGATTTGACCCTTGATTACTTCCTCGTTTAGCTGTACAATTTTCTCGGACATAGTTTGCTGTCTCCTTTCAGAATGTTTGTGTCGTGACTTCATTCTACCAGAGCCTGCAAGCTATGTCTTCTTTTATGCTTTTTTCAATTTGCGCAAGTTATTTTACATTATCATTATCACAGCACATTTAATTTCGTGCAATTTGCAAGTTCGTATAATGACATGAAATGTGCCGCAGCCCATATCGACTGCGGCACAAAACTTTCCGAACACTTTTGACTTTGATTTAATTCTTTGTAATTACACCGTTATGGTCGCAATAAATGACAATGGTATCGGTGTTGTTAATGTTTCCATTGTAATATAGAGAATAATCACCTCGTCCGGCACCTAATGCAGAAGTAACATTATCTACACAACTTGCCCCAGAAACCGTCCACTTATTTACAACAGAATTTGCAGTATACGATGTTGAACGACACTCTGCTAACTCATTATCCTTATCATATCTAAAGTTTGCGGTTAGAGTATATTCAGCAACTTTCTCTCCAGAGGAGATAATATAAAAATATTTGGAATGAGTGGCACTTTTATATACATATCCACTACCTCTAACCCTAACATCCAGCACAGATACTTCTAACACTGAAACAGAGTATATCCCTGATTCATAGTCGTAATCAACTTCGGTCACGCAAGATTCCGTCTGCCATAATGGAGATTTGCTATTTTCTATGCTTTCAATATCAAGAGCACTTGCATTTGTAACAGGTGCTATTACCAGCAATAGCATGACCATAGTTAGTATAAACGCAGAAAGCTTTTTCATAATTTTATCCTTTCGTTATTTATCAATCATCAACTCCAAGGATAGTGCTTTGTGATATTTCCATTTTTATCACAACTCATATCCATATAACCATTTGCATTTTGATTGCCATTGTAATAGAGAACATAAGTAGCTGACACATACATATCACCACTGGAATCTCTTGAATGAGAAGCATCAGCAGTACAAGTCCAGTCGGGTATAGCATCGGCTGTTGCACGATAATCAGAAGATGAAATAGATACGGTAGACCCATTATAAGTAAATGTACAAGCTAACCGAAGTGTAGCAACAGTTTGGCCATTACTTGTTTTTTTGAAAATACTGGTCATAGTGTCACTTACAACAGAACGGGTAGCACTACGCTCATTGATATAAACATAGGCCAAATCATTTCCTATATTTACGGTTTGAGTTCCGTATTGATTAAAGTCAATAGAACTATTTATAAGCTTATTCGTTTCTTCGGAAAAGATAAAGTCATACATTTTTTGCATTTCTGTATCTGTCATTGTGCCTGTTGTGGCAGATGCTTCTACGACCAAAACAGTAGAAAAAAGTACAGTTATGCAAAGCAATAACGAAAAAAGTCTTTTTTTCATAACAACCTCCCTCAATTTTCAATATATTCAAGCATATCAGCAAGCATAAATGTTTCGGGACCAAAACCAAGTCGATTTTGACGCTCATATTGTATTGCATCAGTAGACTTCGTTACGCTCTTAAAATATGCGCCTTGGTTGACACCAGCAATGTAGTATGAGCCATGATCATTTGCGACTAAGAATAAAAGAACTGAATCATTTGATGAAAAGGTAGGGGGCAATGGCTCATGTTCTGCAATGACACCATTTACACCAAGATAGGTATTTATTTCAACAGTGACAGAATCCCCAGTTAGTATACCGCCCTTATATACATCGCTGACATCAATACTAACGGTTGAAGTTTTATAAGTTGAATCCGCAGACATAACATATTTGCTTGAATCTGAAACTTTACCTGCTACGATAATATCAGCATGATTGATAAGTGTTTCCATGCTATGCTCCGCTACGGAATTCGCAACATGAAGTGTGTTCTCGTTGGATGGATTAGAAACATTCGGAGATCCACACCCGGAAAGAATACACAGGATTAAGATTGCTGAAACCATAATGGCAAATATTTTTTTCATAATGCTGCACAGCCTCCTTCTCTAAATTAGTAAATATCCTCGATGCCTAAAATATCATCATTGCTTATCGTTCGTCTTTTTACTCCATCACCAATAGTTGCCTGCATTACAGCAGAGCTATTAGATGAATGCCCAAGTCCAAGAGCATGTCCAAGTTCATGCGTAAAAACACTTTGAATATCATACTGACCACTGGTTGGATTTGAAGACCACGAATAGGCAGGATTAAAGTTAATATCTGCTTCTGTTATTTCATTGTTGCTCGTCCACCATGAGCATTGCGCTAAATAGTCAGCCGTTGTTGAGATCATCGTAATATTATTGTATCCGTCAGATTTTGGATATGTGGTTAAAGCATTCGTATAGGTGCTTTTTTGAGCTAATACGCCTTTACCAGCAGATTCCCACGCCTTTGCCCCATTTCCCATAGCATCCTTAAATGTCGTACTAAAAGAATAATGTGGCCTAAAAGAATAAGGGCAACTCGCGTAACCGCCAGTTACATTGACCTCGTATGCAAGCGCCGGAATAGACATTGAAAAAAGTAAGATCAATGCTAATAAAAAAGTTGCAAGTTTTGTTCTCATCATTTGCCTCCTTAAAACATAGTTTCAATCAAAAACGTATGTGGCAGTTGAGTTATAACGACTTGGACAAATCAGTTTTAATTATGCCATCTTCTGCGGTGTCATTTGAGATTCGGTTTTCAGCATAACCGTGAGAAAGTAAAAAGCGCACAAGCCGACTAATCACCAGTCCGGCCTATGCGCCAACAGAAACGATTTTGATACGACCTCTCCATAATC
>OLNQ01000139.1_pt1 | contig 84359 bp, 111 predicted proteins | sample 1672821 | NCBI WGS metagenome assembly OLNQ01 (sample SAMEA3136727, study PRJEB25190) | human gut metagenome | biome: human gut; feature: human-associated habitat; material: faeces | place: Austria | collected 2013 | reverse complement strand
GACTATAAATTTATAATATCTACAAAGGACAAAATACAAATAGAAAGGTTAGTTTTCAAACGGGACATCAATGATGTCCCCTACATCTGTGAGTCATAGTTTCATATGATTTTATGGTATATATTCTCACTATAAATTTTTCTTTATAACCAATTAAATTTAAAACAAACTTACCTTTATCCACAGACAAAATTGAAAAACCCAAATTTATCAAATTAATCTTAACGCACAATAAAAATTGAAAATACAAATATCAATACCAATGAATATAACACCTATAAAATGTAAAAATAATGATATGTATATGCAATATTTACTATATGAAAATAAACAAATGTGCAGTAATATATATAAAAGAATTTTAAATTAGATTGCTGATTTATTATTTGTTTTCTTTTTAGTGTGATAACATTGACAACTAAATAGATATTTGTTAACATAGTGATGTAAAATTGTTTACTATGTAAAAGGAAGAGTGGCTTATGATGGACGAAAAATTTTTACATGATACCGGTGTAGAGGTTATGCATGTTGTAAAAACAACACTAAAGGCTTACCGTACATTCAGCAAACTTGCTGTAGAAGGGGAAAAGGTAAGCGTTTGTGGTTTACAGGTTTTAACAACACTAAGATACTATCCGGAGTTAAACACAGTTAGTGACCTTGCAGATAGCCTAGAGTTTAGCAAAGGCCTAATTTCAAGAGAAGTAGAAACTTTGAGAAAAGGTAACTATGTAACTACCTCAGTTGATGAAAAGGATAGAAGAGTTCTAAGAATTTTCATTAATAAAGAAGTTGCAGAACCGGTTATTCTTAAGCAAAAGAAAAAGTTATTTAATCTAATTCATCAGGTTACAGATGGTATTGCTGATGAAGATATTAAAAAGTATAGAGAATTAAATAAGATTTTCCTTGAAAAGGTAACTGAAGTTGATTTTGATAAAGAAGTTGATACTTCTAACTTTGATTTACAAAAGTTTATTTAAAATTAATAATTTTTTCAAACAAAAAAGGAGTGACCGTTTTGGCCACTCCTTAATTCTTTTGTTTAGTCAACAGTAGGTGTTGTATTATCGGTTACAACATTTTGATTATTTGCTACTGTTGTACTTGTTGTATTGTTTGAGTTGTTACTTTGATTTGTACTGAACTCAGTTTGGTTACTGTTTGTATTACTGTTTTTTCTCTTTTGAGAATAGTTTGTTGTAGGGTAGAAACAAGAATATGTTTCGCCATTTTTCATAGTTGTGTTTCTGTAGTAAGCAAGTTCAGAAACAGTAACTAGCTGATAACCCTTTTTATCAAGATACTTAACAATGTTTGCAACTGCCTTTGGTGTTGAGTCTTGAATATCATGCATTAGAACAATGTCTCCATCAAGGTTTTGACCTTTCTTAAATACACTCTTAATTGCATTAAATGTAGCCTGACTGTTCTTTGTACTCCAGTCTAGAGTATCAATTGACCATAGAATAATAGGGTTAATATTTTCAGTTTCATATACATTAGAAGTAATACCACCCGGACAACGGAAAGCAGTAGGATATTCACCGATTACTTTCTTAATAGCCTCATTTGTCTTGTTCATTTCAGCTCTTTGCTTTTTCTCGCTGATGTTACTTGCATATTGGTGATCCCAAGAGTGATTACCGATTTCATGACCGGCATTAAATTCTTGCTGAACAATATCTTCTTCACCCTCAATTCTAGAACCAACAAGGAAGAATGTTGCTCTACCGTTTACACTCTTTAGTGATTTTAGAATTTGCTCTGTATTACTTGCATCAGGACCATCATCAAATGTAAGTGCTACCATAGGCTTTGTTCTGTCTAGGTTCTTACGGATTTTAGCCTTTTGTTCTGTAACAATAATTTTGCAGGTAGCAGAAAGGTTGTTGTATAAAGTACAGGTAACATTAGCCTCACCTTCTCTAAGTGCCTTTACAAGACCCTTATTATCAACAGAAACAATGTGGTCATTGTCTGTAGTGAATGTGTAGCTTGAAGTACCCTCATTTTTATTAAATTCCGGAACAATATTGATTGTACCACCAACACCCATTGTTGTGTTAGCTAAGTTTAGCTTAAAGCTGGTAGGTTCATCAAATATTTGTAGCTTAACTTTCTTTTCAATACCATTGTAGCTTGTGATTGTAATAGTTGCATTACCTTTTGATATTGCTTTGATTGTACCGGTCTTATCAATAGTAGCGACATTTTTATTATCTATATTATATGTATAGAAGTCACTAGGTGTATTTTCGCTGTCATCCGGTTTAAAAGTGTAGCTTTCACCATTAGCCATAACTACCTTTTTAGGTGCAGAGATTTTCTTAGGTGCTGATACAACGGTAATGTCAGCATAATTAGTAAGGTTATTATCTGTTGTTACTTTAATAGAACAATCACCTTTCTTAAGTGCCATAACCTTGTTGCCGGTAACTTTAACTATGTTACTGTCAGTAGAGGATAATTTATAGGTGTTTTTTGCATCCTTAGGAGAAATGACAACATCAAGAGAAGATTCTTGACCAACACCCAAGGTGATTTCTTTTGTCTTAAAACTAACGGACTGAGCATTTGTAGTTATATTCAGTAAACTTTTTGTTTCCTCAACAATGTCAACACCATAAAGTGTAAGACCGGCACAGACAACTGAAATAATAGCTAATATTACGAGTATAGTTGTGATAATAATTGATTTCGCTTTCATATATAATACTTCCTAAATCGTTTTTCTCTATGATACCACATAATTAGACAAAAATAAACATTTAACACATATTTTTTTAAATTATATTTGTTCTGTAGGAATATATGCTATTATAATTTTGTTAAAGAATTATCGCATGTATATTTACAATATGTTCATAATTAAAATTACATAAAATTTGTGCAAAATTTCTAAATGTATTAAATGGTAAATTTTGTTTGTACATTTTGTGATAAATTGAAAATTTTTATTGTGCAACTTTACTCTTGATTTGATGATTTTGTGAATTTTTGCATAAATCGTGGCAATTTTGACTATGAAAAAGGTAGAAACTCGGACATATTGTTGAAGAAACAACTAAATTGTAGTATAATAATAGAGGTTCCGATAAATGTTCCGATAGTTTATGTACGGTTTGTGAACTATCTATTAAAAGGTGAAATAGGGTGGTGCAATGATGGATAACAAGGATGAGTTAACCTTTGAACTTCAAAAGGCTCTTGCTGAAAAAGAAATAATGGACAAAGTCAATGTGCGTGTTCGTAGAAAGACCAGTCTGGTGTTGTTATTCATTTCATTTATGAGTTTAGTCTTAGTAACATTTGCTTGGTTTACTATTAGTACCCTTGCTAATGTTGAAAAACTAGATATGACTATTGGTACTGCACCGGACCTTAGAATCAGTACAGAGAATCACGGTAGTAACTTTAAACAATATGTAAAGACTGTAACAGGTGCAATGATTGATAAGGAACTAACCGATAGATTTAATACAACAATGAAAGACCAAGTTCTTGATCCTGTTACTTCTTCAAACGGTAGAGCATTTAAAAGCAGAAGTGGCAGAGAAATGGAAAGAAACAAAAACACTTTCCTAGAATTTGACCTTTACTTAATCTCAACTAAGGATTTAACAGTTCATATTACTAATGATGCTGACAATGAAAACAGAATCAAAGGTACTCAGGTTTCTACTAAAGAAACAGGTGATAAGGCTGATATTGTTAAGGCAGTTCGCTTTAGCTTTACTAATGAAGATGGCAGAACTATTATATATGAACCAAACAAAGGTTCAGCAGTTGCCGGTCAAACAACATTTGATTTATCAAGACCAATGACTTATGGTGATGCAAACAAAGTTTGTGACCTTAAGAAGCTAACTCCACAGAAAGTTACAGTTAGAGTTTGGTTTGAGGGTGAAGACCCAGAATGTGTTAACAAAATTCAAGAATCAACTATGGAAGCTATCCTAACATTTGGTGGAGAAGCTGACGCAAGTTAATTCATAAAAATTTACTAAGATAGGGAGGAGATAAAAGTTGTTTAAGAAAAAGAAAAATGAAAATGTGGACTTTACTCCAAGTGACCTTAGTAAATTAACCAAAAAAGGTGCTAGAGAAACCGGAAAAGAAAGTTCATATGGTGAGTTTAGACAAGCAAGAGATGCAGAGGTTCTGGACAAAACCAGAAGAAGAAAAAGACTTTTGTTTTGGTTAAGTCTACTTTTAATTGCTTTTCTACTTTGCTTGTGGTTATTAATGTTTTGGTGGACAAGAGCCGGTGACCTGGTTATTGATGTTGACCGTCTGGCTGACCAAAAAGGTATTATCCTTTCAGAAACTTCAGATTTTAAACATCCCGAAACGGTTTTATCAGGTAAAGGCATTGATAATGTAACCAACATTACTTATGCTTGGCTAACTGATAATATGACACTTAATGGTGATATTTCTTATTTAGATAAGTATGTGTCAAGTAAGGACAAGTCAATTGACGGTGGCAGTCATAACGGTGACAGTAACAACAATAAAAAGAAGATTGCCGGTACTAATAACGCCGGTGAAAATTACTTGGCTTATACATTCTATTGTAAGAATGCCGGTAATCAGTCCTTAACTTATGATGCAACTCTTATTAATAAGGGTGCTGCTAAGAGTATGGATGAAGCAGTTAGAGTTATTGTTTTCAAAAACGGTGAACCTACTGTTTATGCTCACAAAAAGCATAAAAGTAATGAACCGGAAGACGATAGTAAGTTTATTCCAAAGTCACTTAATTCTAAGGCTTGGATAAATGATAAAGAAATTATGACAACAAAAAGTGAAAACTTTAAGCCAAACCAAGTTGATAAATATACAGTCCTAATGTGGGTTGAGGGCAATGACCCTGAATGTATCAACGAAATCCTTGGTGGTCATATGAAAATGTCTATGACATTCTCAGTTGAGGATGATAAAGAGACATAAAAAGTCCATAATGTTCTATTAACCTTGAATGCTGACAAGAGGGATGGGTGGAACGTGGAATATAAGTAATTAAACCCCGGTGGTGTTAAGGGGTAATAAATTTTAGGAGGAAATCTCTATGAAAACACATCTATTAACAAAGAAGAGAGCTCTTATCTCTTCAGTAGCAATGCTTCTAGTGGCAATTATTGCTCTAGGTACAGCAACATTCGCATGGTTCACACAGAACACACAGGCTACAGCTGACCAACTATCAGTAAAGACAATCAAGGCATCTGAACTACAGATCTCAAAGACAACTGGTGAATGGGGTGACCAGATTCACTATGATTATGTTGGCAAGGTTCTAAAGCCAGCTTCTTCTGTTGACGGTACTAACTGGTTCACAGCTGTTGCTCAAGATAAGGGTGGCTATGAAGCTCAGACTGATGTAGATGCTACAGATATTTCTAATAGCCTAGGTGGTTATGTATTCAAGGAACAGCTAAATGTTAGAAATAACGGTAAAGCTGCTGTTGAAAATGTTAAGATTAAATTCGAGTTACGTGAAACTGAAGCTGCCAACGGTAAGTATGTTCGTCTAGCTCTTGTACCTGCTGACAAGAGAGGTGCTGATGCTGTTGTAACTCCAGCAGACTTTAAGAATGGCGTATTTGCATCTGCTGCTGATACAGCTGACGCTCTAAAGGATGCTGCTAAGACAACAGAAACAGTTACTGCTAAGTCTGGTGCAGCTGGTGAAGTTCCTGTTGGTGATCTAACAGCTAAGGGTGAAGCTGGTTCTGCAAAGTACTACAATCTATATGTATGGTTCGAAGGTCAGGATGAAGACTGTAAGGACGTTAACGGTGGTAACGAAATGCCAGAAGTTACATTCACAGTAACTGGTGATACAGTAGCACAGGGCTAATTCTAACCTAAAATAGAATTACATAATTAATTAAGAAATGAAATGGAGACCCAGGTAAATGAAGGTTTTTAAGAAAGTGATAAACATAGTAATTGATGTGCTTGTAGTATTAATACTAATTGTATCAGCTCTAATTTTAACATTATCTTTAGCTTCTCAAGATACCGGGTCTCCTAATTTACTTGGATACACACTAAATGCTATCCAAACAGGTTCAATGGAACCTGAGTTCTATGACGGTGACTTGCTTATTGGTAAGACTACCGACATAGACGGAACTTATAACAAAGGTGACATTGTTTTCTTTGAAAGTTCCTACAAGGGGGAAGATGGCATTACCTATAAAATGGTAAAGTGCCATCGTATCGTAAAGACTAAGGACGATAACGGAATTAAAACATACCTAACTAAAGGTGATAACAACAAGATTTCCGATGAAGAAACTGATGGTTGGCTAACTGCTGACAAGATTGTGGGCGTTTATCAGACTAATGACTATCAAGGTAAGAAACTTGAGGGCTTTGGTTCTGTAATTGATTACTTACAGAGTTTCTGGGGATTCTTCTTCGTAATCGTTCTACCAATGATATTATTCTTTATCTATGAGCTGGTTCGTGTTATCCGTAATGTGATGGCTTATACTAAAGAAAAAGCTTTTGTTGCTGCCAAGGAAGCTGCCGAAAATGCAGAACTTTCAGAAGCACAAAAGCAAAAAGCAATAGAAGAATATTTAGCAAGTCAAAAGGCAAAGGAAGAATCTTCTGAAGAAGAAAAATCCAATGACCAAGAATAAAATTAAAAGCTTGCTAAGAGGTGAAAGTCCACTGTTGCAGAGAATTTTCACTACAATTTAGTTGGCAGTACACTAATGAAAATACTGCATATGAGGGCTAAACCGGAAAGAATTATATGGTTAAGCAAATATGTAAACATAAGCGATAAATCTTTCTAACGGGTCAGCAACGCCGGAAAGATTTGTTGTTTGTTTATGATTGAGGCGATTAGTCATAGGACTAAGGGTAAAACTTTTTTAAGAACAGAAAGAGGAGTAGATTCCTTATGGATACAGTATTCAAATTTTTATATGAATTTCTGGGACAATTCTTTACTTCACTTTGGAGTATTGTAACAGGAATTTTCAAGGGCATTGTTGGTATGTTTGATTTTCCGGCATACGGAAAGATTATTAGTGATTACACATCAGAACTTGGAGGATTAGAATGGGTAATTGCCATATTTGCAATGATTTTACTTGCAGCTGTCCTTGTATTTTTAGTAATGCTTATTGTTCTATCCTTAAAAAAGTTTTTCCGTTATAAGAAAAAGGTTAAGGATACAGGGGACTTAGTAGCAGAAGTTAATCACCTAACTAAAGAGGTTATGAGACTAAACCTTGAGAAAGATAAGATTCTATCAATGAAGGTTTCTCAGATTGGTCTTAACCCTAACGAAATTTCTGAACTTACAGGGGAAGAAATTGAAGCTCTTAATAATGGTGAAGAAGAAACAACTCAGCGTTTCTACAAGCTATGTCATATTGATGAAGTTTGGGCAGACTATCAGCCACCAATTTACAACAATACAATTACACTTGAACAGTTCTGTGACCAGTTCCGTAACTTTGCTTGTTCAAGACTTGGACTTTATTATGATACTAAGTTGATTAGATATTTTGTTGCTTCATTCGGTAGTAACAGACTTATTATCCTACAAGGTATCTCCGGTACAGGTAAAACTTCCCTTGCTCGTGCATTTGGTAAGTTTGTATGTAACGACTCAATCATCACACCTGTACAGCCATCTTGGAGAGATAGAACTGAACTATTCGGTTACTTCAACGAATTTACTAAGAGATTTAACGAAACAGAACTATTGCGTGCAATGTACGAAGCAAGTTATAACGATAATGTTTATGTTATTGTACTTGATGAAATGAATATCGCCAGAGTTGAATATTACTTTGCTGAAATGTTATCAATTCTAGAAATGCCGGATTGTGATGAATGGGTAATCTCAATGGTTCCAAATGTATGGCCTGATGACCCTAAACACTTTGACCAAGGTAACTTTAAGATACCACCAAATATGTGGTATATCGGTACTGCTAATAACGATGACTCTACTTTTGCTATTGCCGATAAGGTTTACGATAGAGCAATGCCTATTGATATTGATAGTAAGGGTACTCCATTTGATGCACCGGATACTCCACCTGTACAGATTAACTATCATTATCTGGAGAGCCTATTTGACAATGCTAAGAAGCAATATCCTGTTAGCCAAGTACTAATTGATAAACTAAACAAGCTTGATGATTATGTTATTGAACATTTCCGTATTGCTTTTGGTAACAGAATTATGCGTCAGGTAATGTCCTTTACACCATGTTATGTTGCTTGTGGTGGTAAGGAAATTGACGGTCTTGACTATGTTCTAGCAAGAAAAATCTTTAGAAAGTTTGAATCTCTAAACCTATCATATATTAGAGACGAAATTGATGGCCTGGTTGCTTATATGGATCACCTATATGGTAGAGAAAATATGGGCGAAAGTAAGGCTTATCTACATAGACTTCAAAAGCTAGTATAAAAACAATATCACCTCTTCCTTATGGGAGAGGTGGACTTATTAATTTAAGATTATTTTATTGAGAATGAGGTGTGTCCTATGGGCAAAAAATATAATAAATTGTATCGTGCATATTATGAATTGCGTGAAACCCTAAAGGATGACTACACCTTTAATTATTATATTGACGGTATGGATAGAGCCGATAACGGTGAGGATGTTCACAGTGGTGAAATCTTCTCTCGTTATATTGATATGGACTGGGTTGAAGCAATTGAATATGCCTTGCCTTATATCCAAAATGCAGTTGATGAAATGCGTAGAACAATTATTTCCGAAGAAGAAGTAGTTAATGTTGCAAAAATCAAGAAGGTAGGTCCAGAAACTGTTAAACATTTAGCATCCCATGCTAATTATATTTCAAAAATTGATGAACGTGGTGATGTTATTCCTAACAATCTACTGAATGTTAGAAAAGAAGATACATATAACATTTATGAAAACAGAATGTTGTTTACACTTCTTACTAACATTTCAAGATTTATTTCTGAAAGATTTAGAAAGTTAAGAGAAACTCCGGAAGACTCACTTTATGAAACACATATCCACAGAGATGTTGACTATCATGGTCAGAAGATAAAGTTTAACTTTGACTTTAGAGATGAAAACCATGAAGTTGAAAAAGTAGATAATAATGAAGATGTTGAAAATTTAAGTGACTTTGACAGAGTTGTAAGAATCAGACAAATTACACAGGGTATCTTAAATTCACAACTTATGAAAGAGTTAGTTGGTACTGAGCCGGTTCGTTCACCACTTACAATGACTAACCTTTTGAAGAAGAACCCTAACTTTAAAGAGGCTGTTCAACTTTGGACATTCCTAGAAAAATACAAAAAACCTGGTTTTGTTGTTGAGAAAAATGCCTTTAACGGTGAAATGAGTAAGGACATTAAGCGTGATATTTACGGACTTATGAGCCTTAACCGTTTCGTTATGGAAATTGAACAAAGTCCGGCTTTGAAGGAAGCTCTTCATGAAAAGTATTTAGACGAAAAAGCTGAAGAAGAGGCTCTTGCTGACCAAGGTACAAAGTCTAGAATAGCTTTTGAGAAAAAGCTGAAAGAAGTTCGTCAGGAAGAAATGAACATTAGACTTCAGGAAATTCGTGAAAGAGAAACTGAAATTCATAAATTAAAGGCAACAATTGAACAGTTAAATATGACTCTTGAGCTAAGAGAACAACAAATTGTTGAGCTGACTAATAAGTTGAACTTGGCTTATGAACAGATTGAAGACCTAAAGAAACAGATTATGGTTCTTGAAGAAGAAATTGAAAAACTCAAGGCTGAAATCGAAAGATTATTAGGTATCATTGAAGAACAGAAAAAGAAAATTGCCGAACTGGAAGATAAGGTAGAAAAGTTAACTGCTGAACTTGAAAAGGCGAAAGCAGAAATCACAAGACTACTTGAACTTGAAAAACAGTTAAGAGTAGAGATTGATTCTTTAAATAAAGAAATTGTAAAGTTAAACGGTATTATTGCTAAGTTGAAGGAAGATATTGCTGAAAGAGATAGAATTATCGCTAATCAAAAGGCAGAAATTTCTTCTTTAAACAATAAGGTTGCAAACCTTAACAACACTATTGAAACTGAAAGAAAAGAACATAGTGCTGAAATTAGCCGTTTGAACTTAGAACATAAAAATGAAGTTGATACTTTAGTTGCAAATCATAATAATGAAATTGCTTCTATCAACACAAAGCATAGTGAAGAAATTTCTACTATCAATAGTAACCACCAAAATGAAGTTGCTGAAATTAATAGAAAGCATAGTGAAAATGTTAATTCTATTAATGCAGAGCATAAAGCAGAAGTAGAAGAAATTAATTCTAAAAATGCTGAAAATATCAACAAGTTAAATGCTGACTTTGACAAGAAAATGGCTAATGAAAAAGCTAATTTTCAAAATGAAATGTCAAAGCAACAGGCATCTTTCCAAAAGGAAAAGGATAGCTTAAATCAGACTAATGAAAAAGAAAGAAAGATTTATGAAGCTAAACTTGTTGTACTAAAAGATGAGCAAGAAAAAGAAATTAGCAAGATTAACACTAACCATTCTAAAGAAATAGAAAAGTTACACAGAAGTGCTGCTGATTCCTTAGCAAAGGAAAGAAAGATTCATCAGACAGAAATTGCTAAGGTTAAAAAGCAGAAAGATAAGGCTTATTCTGAAGAAGAAAAGAAGTTTAATCAAAAGCTAAAAGAAGTTGAAAAACGACTGGAAAAAGAGTATAATAAAAAAGTTAAAGAAATTAAAGAGCAAGAGGCTAAAAAGGTTAAAGCCATTAAGCTAAAAGCTAAGAAGAAAATGTTTACTGCTGAGGAACTAGAGAATATTAAATAACCTAAAAGTAGTGAGGGTAATATGAGTAAAGACCAGGAACTTGTAAAAGTAAAAAGGGATACCAAATCCCTAGTTATGAAAAACTTAATAGTTATGGCTGTGCTTATTATTCTCGCACTAACCGGTGTTATCTCTTGGTTTACAAACAAGACCAAGGCAACTGCTGATGGTATCAATGTTATCTGCGAAGCACCTAAAGGTCTAAAAATTGCAGTAGTAAGACATGGTGAAGAAGCTCCTGATGTTAATGATGAAACTCAGTGGTCAGAAGGGGAAATTACTTTAACTAAAGATGCGTATCCTTTCTTGAAAGAACAGTCAATTATCGAAATTACAAGTGACGGTACGGATTTCTATAAACCAAAGCTTACTCAAGAAAATGGTAAGGCTAAGCCTGATACAAGTAGTGTGTGGGATGTTGCTGATAAGGATGCTTATTTATCAATTGATGTTTATATGAAAACGGGTGAAGATCATGTGGTTAATTTGAATTCAGGAACAGAGATTTCTCCAATCTCTACCACATTAACAGGTGAACAATCCGGTAATAAAAGTGACGACGGTGATTTTTCAAAGGACTGTATTGTTGGAGCAGTAAGACTTTCTACTGTAAACAGTACAGATTCCACAATAAAAAATCTTTGGATACCTGCACCTCAAATTCACTATGACAGTGACAAAAAGGAAGTTACTTTAAATAATACTTCCGGCGATACGTTTAATCATAAGTATTGGAAAGTAGCGAAAAACTCAGATGGTAAAACAGGTATGCCTCAAGGTACTACACCTGTAGAATATGAAGGTGTTATTACAAACACAAATAATGATTTTAAATTAGGTGAAAATTGTAAGTTTGCCAATTTAACGAAAAAACAACCTAGTGATAAATATGCTACAGGTATGACAACAGTAAATATTTGGGTTGACGGTGAAGATGATGAAGCAAGATTTGCTATGGTTGGTGGAAAGTTTAAGGCAACAATTAAGTTATCCTTATAATAAAGCATTAAATTGAAAGGAAGTGATATGTGTGAAAAAAGAAAAGTATGTTTCAAAACATTGTGGTAATGTTTCACATAGTTTTAAGGGTATTTCTTATTCATATATATCACTCTTTTTAGTTGTTATGGTGCTTGTTGGTACAACAGTATCTTGGTTTACAATTAAGGATAATGCAAATATTAATTCAAATATTATGAATTTTAATTCAGGTACAGGGCTTCGTGTTAATGATGGTGAAGATATTACAAATCATATTAAAGTTGATAACTTTAAAATTGATGAGGCATCAAGTGTTGATGGCAGAAATTTATTTTTTCCGAATAATAACGTAGATGGTGATAATAATTTAACCTACTCATTGCAATATAGAGATGCTACTGTTGGTGACAAGAACCAAAGGTTTTTGTACAAAGATTTTACTGTTAGCGCAGACTCAAAGGAAACTAATGTTTATGTAAAGAGTTACACAATTAAAGTCGGTGATGAAACATTTAATGGTTCAACACAGATTTTGTTTGAAGATAAAAATAACCCTTTGAAACCAACCGGTATTGTTACTCACGATGCTTGTCCCATTAGGATTGCGTTCATTACTGACAGTCAGGATAAACCAACAGTTTTTGATCCAACTGCCCTTGTTGACAGATATGCAAAGACTTATCCGGCAATTAGTTCGACTGCTTTGGATACTGGTTTGGTTATAAATACAGAAAATTCAACTTCCATTTCATTCTCTGATTACTACTACGCAGTAGGTAAGCCAATATTTACACTAGAGGGTACGACCCCAAAGAAGGTGACTATGGTTGCGTGGCTTGAGGGCACAGGTGATAATTGTGATAAATATGCAGGCAAAGATCTATCTATTGATATAGAACTTGAAAGTAATTTTAAAGATATGGAATGGATTACTTTTGTAGATGATACTGTAGGTGATGATGATGCTTCAGTAAAACATTGGATTAATAAAGACAATGACTGTATTGTAACTATGACTTATAAAGACATTACTACAACAGGTTCACCTTATCGAACAGTTATTATGCAAGAAAACGGTAATGATGATAAGGGCAATCCGACATGGGTTGCTCCAATTCCTGAAAAAGTTGTAACAGATATAACCTTTAATAGATACAGTCTTAACGATGAAATGATTTATAACGCATGGTATACCCGAGATCAGGTTGAAACGATGTGGGCAAAAAAGCTAAATACTGACAGAAAAAAAGCTCCACTTCAAGAGTCCAGAGTAATAAATGGTACAAGAAAAACTGTTTATACAGCTCTTGGTGGTAATGGTTATAGTAAAACTGAGGATATATCAGAGAGATTATCACCTTGTTTGGGTTATTGGGATTACGAAAATATTTCCAGTGGTGGTTCTTCTTCCGGTGGTGGTTCCGGTTCAGGTGGCAGTGGCTCCGGTGGTGAAATTGTTGAAGATCCAAATGCTAAGATTAAGATAGGTATTGACTTTAACATAACTACTAATAAAAAGACTTGGTTAAAAGATGATATTAATTATCATGGTTACAAAATGTATGCTAAGTTTACCGATGGAACATTGGTTCCTATGAAATTGGACAATGATGTTTGTAAGATTGATAATGATGGTAAGATTAATGATTATGAGATGAAAGTCAATTCGATTTTAACTGCTTTTGTGCTAAAGAGCGAATCAGATACAAAGACAATTAAAATAGATAAAAATGTTATATTTAATAGAAGTATGAATATTACAATGGAAATTTCAAATAATGATGTTGCTCATAGAACAAATTAATGAATTATTAAGATAAGGAGATGTCACAAATGAATAAGAAAAGGCCATTACATGGCAAAAAAACTGAGAAAAGTGATAATTTCCTTGGTCGTATGTCAATTAAGACAATTGTACTATCAGTTGTAGCACTTATCCAAATGATGCTTTTAATTACCGGTACAACATTTTCTTGGGTAGAAACAATTTCTTCTTTGGCACTTACCGGTGGCGGTATAATTGATAATCCTGTTAAGACAGTTGCGAATATCGGTTCCGGCAGTGGTTACGATAAAGCGTTGGATCTAGACGCTTATTTTAAAAAGGCTGGTAACGTTCATTTATCAACTTGTTCCAGTGCTGACGGTCAGAACTTTTATTTCCCTATTGTTGGTGATAACAATAATTATCGTCAATCAACTGTAAATGACCGTAATGTAAACTACATTGGTTATAATCTTAAAGTAGTAAATAAAGAAAAAAATAAGAGTGAAGATTTTAAGTTTGGTAATATACCATCAATCAAAATCGGTGATAAAGCAGTAACAGACAACAGAGTGCGAATTGCTATTACAGTTGATGGTGTTACTAAGATATTCTCTAATAAAGATGCTACTGAAGACGTTGTAGCAGCTACTGACGGTACGCTTTCAGAAACTAAGGTTAACGCTTTTGACGAATATACTAATTCAGACAAAAATGTGACTTTACCGGTATTTTCTATACCCGCAAATTCTAGTAAAGAAGTAAAAATTTCTCTTTGGCTTCAAGATTCTAACGGTGGCAATAACGGAGATGTAGCAGTAAATGACTTTACACTGGTTGTTAGCAAGAAGCGTGTAGAAGTGAAATATGGCACTGACTCAGACAGTACAATGGGTGATATTTCTATTGGTAGCAATAATCAACAATTTTATTACGGAGAAGAGGGTACTACGGTTCCTCTAAATGCTACTGCAAAACCGGGTTACAAGTTTATGGGTTGGTATGAAGAAAGTGGTTGTCAAAATGAAGTTCATGTAACAGACAGTAAATTTAAAATAGGTAGTGACAGCAATATAACTTTATATGCGTTATTTAAGAAAACTTATACCGTTAATGTTATTGCCGTAACTGATAATGTTCAAGGTGGCAAAGGCGGTACAGTTAAGATTGATTCCGGTACTGCATCTGACAAGGCAAGTAAAAGTGATGTAACTGTTGGAGAAACAGTAAAACTTACTGCTACTCCAAAAGAAGGCTATGACTTTGTTGGTTGGTATGACAGTGCTACCGAAGGTACTCAGATTACCGGTGAAAACCCTACTAATGTTGAGATTGACAGTGTTAATCCTACTAATAGAACTATCTATGCCAGATTTGAAATTAAGAAATATACAGTTACTGTAAGTGCAGTTTCTGAAGATGACGATGATAACACACAAGGAAACAAAATCACCTATGGTGATGAGTCAAAAGCACAAGTTGAAGTTACAGTTAAGCATGGTGATTCAGTAACATTTACGGCTGTTCCTGCTGATGGCTCTGGTTATGTGTTTGACGGTTGGTATAGTGACAAGGCTTGTTCTTCGGAAAATAAACTTTCAAGTGAGGAAAGTTACACAGTTAGCTCAGTAAAAGCCGATAAGAATATTTATGCTAAATTTGTTTTAAAAACATTTAATGTTGAGGCATATGCCTATTGCTATAATGATGAAAAATCTGTCTTAAGTGAACAAGGTGACTATGGTAATGTTAAGTCCGGTACTGTAACATCTACTCATATTCAGCTAAACATAAAGTATGGAACATCCTTCTCATTTACAGCTGTAGGAAACGAAAACTGTGTATTTGAGGGTTGGTACAATAAAGCTAATAATACTTTAATTAATGATACAAGTGTTACATACAGTGTTGATTCATTTAAAGGTGACACACAGACAAGTAATAACAAAAAGAGTTTTTATGCTAAGTTTAAGATAAAAACAAAGAAAATTACTGTTCATTCGGTAAAGAATAATACAACAGATACTTCAACTGTAAACATTAACCGTACACATACTACTGATATAATAAACTATGGTGAAACGGCAACAATTTCTGCTGAACCTGGTGCAAACAGTGAGTTTAAGGGTTGGTTTACTGATGAGAATTGTACTAATAAAGTTGGAGAAAATTATCTTGACTTGAATTTGTCTGTTACTGTTAATAACGACACACCTACTGATTATTATGCTAAGTTTGAGAAGAAAAGTAAAAGTACGGTGACAGTTTACTTCAAGAATGTTCCGGGTTGGACACCACCTTATGCTTATGTGTGGTATGACAATACCAATAATGAATCAATTAATGAATCAATTGAAATGACTAAGGTTAGCGACAACTATTACAAAGTCGATATTGATGTAAAATATACCAAAATTATTTTTAAAAACAAAGATAATTGGATAGATCAAACTAAGGACTCTCCTATTCCAAAAATCGGTGATGAAAATAATTGTTTTATTTACGATACATCCCATACACAGTACAATGGTTATTGGACAAAGTATGTTGGGGAAACTCCTGCAGAATAATATACAATTTACTTAACCAATAATATGGGCTAATATGGGCTGGGAGAAAGTTTATTGTTATGCTTGGAATGCTACGACTACCGGTAAATTCCCGGGTGTAGAAATGACTGACACAACATATAAAAATGAGCAAAATCAGGCAGTTTATAAGGTTGAAATTGACTCAACTTATACTTAGTAACGGTAAAAAAGAGCAGGGTGCAGAGCAGACAGTAGAAATTAGTGATTTTAAAGATGGTACTGCTTATTATTTAAAGGATGACAAAGATACTAATCAACATTATTATGTTGATACATGGACTTATACTCCGAGTAATTAAGAAATAGCGAGGTGAAACTATGAGAAAAACAAGAATAATTGCAATTTTGTGCTTATCATTAATATTATGCTTTTTGTGTGTTTCAACAAACACCTTCTCATGGTTTACCCGACCTAAAGAAGGAAACGGTAATTCTTTTAGTTGGAGTAAGAATTCTTATAATCAAACTTCTAGTAAAAATTTTGATGTTAAAACTTACGAAATGACTAGTGAAGAGGGAGTTTATGATACAACTTCTATTTCTGAAATAAATGGTAAAACTGTACCTGCCGGTAAAAGATTGTGCTATAAAACAGAGATAAAGAATACCGGTGAACTAAAAGCTCAAACAGTTTCACTTTATCTTTCTGGGGTTGCTTCCACTGGCTATGCCAACACATATGTAGGTGTTAATAATCCTATGAAAACCCATAAACATTTACAATCTAATACCGGTAACAAGGTTATCAATGATATAAACAAGAAAAATGTTTATGTTGGATTTAATACTTCAAACAATTTTAATCCTGCTGATTTTTCAGTTCACTATTGGGGTGATGGTGTTACTCCAGGTAATTCAGTTGTGGCTTCTGATTATCAGCATGGCACAATAGAAGCATTTAAATCCCAATACTATCTTTATCATGCTGAGATTCCATATGATGCAACTTGTGTAAAACCTAGACTTAAAAATAATGATACATATTATGGTTCAGATAATACTAATGCAAATACTAATAATTTGATTGGTATTTTCAAAAATTCCAGTGGTAATACTGATGCTGACTATGCTTCTACAGGCGAGGGTGCAGGTATTAAGCAGTTTTATTCTTTAGCAACAGTTAGTGTTGGTAAGACTATTGATCTTTCTGCTATTGCTCAAGGAACAAGTATTAATTACAAAGTAGAAGATAGTAAAATAGCAACAGTTGATAGTAATGGTGTAGTTACCGGTAAGGCTGTTGGTCAAACAAAATTGACATTAACTGCTACCGGTGCTCATGGAGACACTCAAACTGCTAATTGTAGACTGGTTGTTACAGCTGAAACGAAAAAATTAATCAGTGTTCCGGTAGTTACTAATATGGTAACATATCCTTATAATGAAAAAACTAAAGAAAATTTAGTGGCTGTATATTGGTATATTAAGAATGAAGGTTCTTCTGATATTACTGTTAGTGTTGACAAAATCAATTTGACACTATAATCTTATAGTATAAATATTATTTGGTGATAGTGTGAAGAAAGCAGTAAAAGAAAAATCAAAAAAGTATAAAACATTTGTCACAGTAAAGAACACCATCGGGTGGTTCTTGGTTGTATTACTGGGAATTGCGATGGTTATTATTGTGGTAACCAGAATAAATGGAGAAACTCCAACAGTATTTGGCTATACTATTTTTAGGGTAACAACCGGTAGTATGGAACCGGAATTGCATGTTGGAGATATTATCCTTGATAAATCGGTAGAAGAAAGTGAAATCAAAGTAGGGGACATAATTTCCTATGATGGCAGTGGTTCACTTGACGGTATGGTTATCACCCATAAGGTTATTAAAGCTCCTTATAAGGATGATAATGGCAACACAATGTTGCAAACTCAAGGTATTGCTAACAATACACCTGACCATCCAATAAAGATAAGCCAAGTTAAAGCAAGATTTGTGGCAAAAATACCACTTGTCAATTCTTTGTATAACTTGTTCTTGTCACCATGGGGTCTGGTAATATTCTTGCTACTGATTATACTAATCTTCCTTGATGAACTTATTAATTTCATAAGAGTTCTTACAGGTAATGCAAAACCTAAGGCTGATATTAATGATATTATTAAGCGACTTCAAGAGGAAGAAAGATTAGAAAAAGAAAAGAAAAAATCATCAGAGATTGATGACCCTAAAATGAAAAAGATTGATGATGTTTATAATCATATAGTTAAAGATGATTCGGATAAAAAATAAGAAAAGGCTGTTGCAATGAGGCAACAGCCTTTTGCTATGCCTATAAATCCTCAGATTTAAGCTGTATCAATTGATCAAGTGTTAATATAGTACATATACGAATACTTAGTTAAAATCAAAATAGCAAAAAATAAGGATACCAATGATGGTATCCTTATCTAAATATTAGTGTTAAATGTGATGATTAAAAATCGTTTTCCAACTTTTAATCTCATTTAATAATTCCTTCTCAGGCAAATGCTTACATATTAGTTTTTCTAATTGAAATACTTTTCTATGGTTTTTCATTTGATTTGCTATAAATACAGTTGTATCTTTTGAATAGTGTTCTATACAGTAGATAACTATATGACAAAACTGACTTAACTTACTTACCATAAATCAATTCATTTTCTTTACTTCTTCAAAAGTATCTACAATGTCCTGACTAGGCTTTTTAGTTAGTAAGCTAACAACAATAATTACGATTAAACCGGCTAAGAAAGCAGGTAGTAGTTCATAAATGTTTAAGAATGAAAGTTCAGGGTTAGATGCACCGATAGGAGCGATTAGGTACTTCCATACAAATACCATAGCACCACCTACAAACATACCGGAGAATGCACCGTACTTATTAGCTCTTTTCCAGAACAAAGCACATAGTACAACAGGACCAAATGCTGCACCAAAACCGGCCCAAGCAAATGATACAATTTGGAATACTGATGAGTTAGGGTCCCAAGCTAGGATAACTGCTACAACTGAGATTACAAGAAGTGTAACTCTGGCAATAATCATAGCTGATTTTTTTGATGTTTTAACCTTAAATAATCCACCAACAATGTTTTCTGAAACACCGGAAGATGCAGCCAGTAGCTGACTGTCAGCAGTACTCATTGTTGATGCCAAGATACCGGCCAAGATAACACCGGCTAATAAAGCAAATACAATACCATTCTTAGAAAGTAGATTTGCAATGCTTATTATGATAGTTTCGCTATCTGCTAAGTGTTCAAGAGTACCGTTATTTGTCATAGCAAGACCAACAAAACCGATAAATACTGCAATTGCAAGTGAAATAACAACCCATACAGTTGCAACTCTTCTTGATAGCTTTAGCTGCTTACTGTCACCAATAGCCATAAATCTTAGTAAAATATGTGGCATACCAAAGTAACCAAGACCCCAAGCCAGTAGGGAGAATATTGAAAGTAAGCTAAATGGTGTTGATGTTTTTGTAGCTGCATCAAAGCTTTCTGTTAAACTAAAGTAACCCGGTAATGACTGAGCATTTGCAATAACATTTTCAAAACCACCGGCAGAATAAGTACCAAAGCCAAGAATAACAATTAATGCAACTGTCATAATAATGCTTTGCATAAAGTCTGTTGTTGATGCTGCAAGGAAACCACCAATAGTTGTGTAACCTACAATAACAAGTGCAGAGAGTACCATTGCTAAATGGTATTCAAGACCAAATACTGTACTGAATAGCTTACCACAAGCAGCAAAACCAGATGCAGTATATGGAACAAAGAATACAATGATTACTACTGCTGAAATTGCCATAATAACCTTATTCTTTTCACCAAATCTTTTTGAGAAAAACTCCGGAATAGTAATAGCGTCAATCTTTTGGCTATAGTTACGAAGTCTTTTAGAAACAATTAGCCAGTTAAAATATGTACCGATAGCAAGGCCTAAAGCTGTCCACACAGCTTCACTGGCACCACTTAGGTATGCAACACCTGGAAGTCCCATAAGTAGCCAAGAACTCATATCAGAGGCCTCAGCACTCATTGCAGTTACAAGTGGACCTAGTTTTCTGCCACCTAAATAAAAGTCATCTACAGAATTGTTTTGTCTAGCACATACAACACCGATTATTAGCACAAGGAAAAGATATGCTACAATGGATATTAATATGCATATGTTGGATGTTGTCATAATACCCCTCCATAATAAAAAGTCTTTATCATTTTACCACATTAAAGTGCAGTAGTCAAATAAAAAGGAGTTTTTTGCATTATAATGTAAGTTCCATTACATAGTCATCCATAATATAACCTTTGCCAATGTCAGTTTGTTCACTTCTTATTGTTTTGTAGCCACAATGGTTATACACATCAATTGTGTGCTTATTGTATTTATTTACAGTTAAGTAAACTGATTTCTTCTTTAGCTCTTTTGCTCTTGCGATAACAAAGTTCATCATTTTACTTGCATAGCCTTTACCTCTGTTTTCAAGTGTTAGGTAAAGTTTGCTTAAAAATAACTTTTCTTCTTCCGGATGAACAACAATGAAACCTATGTTTTCATTATCTTTCTGTACGAAATAAAATTCATAGCCACTATTAATTTGCTTATCCATAGCGTCTTTACTAAAGAACATTTCAACCATATAGTCAATTTGTTCTTTCTCAAGAATACAAGGAAAGTACTCGTGCCATACTTTGTCTGCAAGAAGATAGAAAGAATGAATTTCATCATTATTTTTAACTAATTTGTAAGCTAGTTCCTTATTCATAATAAAACCTCTTAAAGTGTAATAACATAATTATACAACTAAAATTATTAATGTACAATAAAAAACGCACTAGCAAATGCTAATGCGTTCTATGGTGGAGCAAAGGTGTTAGAAGTCGCATCTTTTCTCATATCTTTAAGCATATCAGAGTAGTTGACTTTTTCCGCCTCGCTGGAGCCGTTATAGTATATGACAAGTTTATCATCAAATACGTAGATAGCGTTGACAAATGTGTCGATAATTTGCTTTTGGAATTCTTTATCTTTGATATTTCCTTTCATCACTTCATTTATAAAGTCAATAACATCATCAACAGTCATTTGAGCGTGTGCGATTGAATTCTCTCTTGCTATCTCAATTTCTAACTCTTGTAGTTCAATGTCAATCTGTTCAATCTCTTTGTTAAACTTATCTAACATTCTAGCGTTAGTAGTTTTAACTAATGCGTTAGAAAGTTCATCAAATCTTGTTTCTAACTTATGTTTATTTTCTTCAAGAGTTGCTATATGATTACTGCCAAATTCGTCATTATAAAGTTTGACGACCTTTTTTGCAATCAACTGCATAAACTGTTTATCGCTATACATTGCTACAGTTTTCTGTACTACAAACTCTTCAAGTTCTTCTTGTCTTTCTCTCTTCTTTTCACAATTATTTTTGTGAAATTTCTTATTTCGGCACATATAGTAGCCATACTTTCCACCATGGCGGCCGGTAGAAGTTTCACCGGTCATAGCTCCGCCACATTGCCCACAGAAGAGCTTTGTTGAGAGTAGGTACTCTCTCTTTGCTGATTGAGTACCCGCAGTTCGCTTATTTTGAGTCATTTGGCTTTGTACTTGATTAAATATATCAACATCAACGATAGCCGGTATTACATCTTTAACCGCTAAATCCTGATAAATATATTCGCCAATATATTTCCGATTTTTAAGAATTGTGTTAAAAGAGTTGTATTTAAATTTACAACCTTTCTTTGTTCGCCACCCTTTAGCATTGATTTCATCAATAATTTGTTTCTTGGGCTTGCCATCTGCGTAATTATTAAAGATATATCTAATAATTTCTGCTTCTGCCTCATCAATAACATATTTTTTGTCAATAATCTTGTATCCAAGTGGGATATTACCACCGGTTGACAGTCCCTTCATTGCTGATTCTCTCATGCCTCTTTGGACATTTTCGCTTAACTGCCTAGAATATGTTTCGGCCATTGCCTCTAGTAAAGACTCAAGCAAAACACTTTCGGTGCCTTCACCAAGGTATTCAGTAACAGAGATAACCTTAACGCCATTCTTTTTTAGCTTATTCTTGTAAACTACACTATCGTACTTGTTCCTTGCAAAGCGGTCCAATTTCCACACAAGTACAATATCGAATTTTCTGTTATTGCTGTCCTTTATCATCTGTTGAAAGGATGGTCTATTGTCAGATGTGCCTGAGATGGCTCTGTCAATATAACTATTAATAACAGTCATACCATTCTTGTTGGCGTAATCGCTACAATACCGCAGTTGTCCCTCAATTGATTGTTCTTGTTGGTTATGACTCGAAAATCGAGCATAAATCACTGCATTAATTTTTTCATTCATTTTTAATTCACCTTTTTATTTTTGATTATTTTTAATTTCTATAAATCTTCTATGCTTTTAACTTCTTTGACAATCTTAACAATATCAATAAAGAGTATTCCACACGCTAGTGCATCAGCAAGTGCAGTGTGATAGTTGCTACATTGTATATTCTGCTCCTCGCACAAGCTAGATAGTTTATAACTATCTAAGTCTTTGATTTTAGTCTTTGCTAAGGTGTAAGTATCATAAGCTTTGTCGGTATGTTTTGATAAATCAAGACCGCTGACATGGAGAAATTTCATATCAAAACTCGCATTGTGAGCAACAATCGCAAAATCTTGCACAAAATTCTGAAAATCTGCACAAATTTGCGCAAAAATCGGACTATTAGCTACCATTTCGTCAGTGATATGGTTAATGGCAGTTGCATCAGTTGGGATTGGATTTCTTGGCTTTAAATATGTATGATATTTTTCTACTGGTTTAAAGTCAACAAACTTAACTGCTGCAAGCTCGATTATATCATTACCTCCGACTTTAAGCCCAGTGGTTTCGCAGTCAACTGCAACAAAGTTCTTAATCTTGTTGCAGTTAGTAGTTTTAGTTATATTCTTATAATTCACAATTGGATTGCGTATTTCTTTCTTTCTCAGCACTTTGTCATTACTTAATATAATCTTATGTTCTGTTACATTATCAGCGATGCAGTTAAAAGCATCAGTAAAGTACTGCTTATAGTCATAGATAGCAGGACAACTACTATGTTCAGTACAACAATACACATTAATAGCTTCATCAAGTGTAAAGCTCTTGATTTCTTTCTTTTCTTCCTGAACCGGTACAGCAGTAACGCTATTATTAATTTGTTGTTGATTTTGTAAATTGGTGTTATTAGATGTGTTATTTTTACTGTCTTTATGCATAAATTTGTTAATTGCAATAAAAATAAAGCCAAGCACAATTAAAAAAGCTGAGCCAAGAAACAAATTTAGCTTGTCATTCTCAGTAAATAGTCCCAATAGTCCGATAATTCCGATTGCTACACAGACAATTCCTGCAACAGTCAATGTTGATTTCTTTTTCTTCATTTTTACTCCTTTTTATTTTGCAAAAGTTTTTATCATTATATATATAGACACAAATTTTACTTTATTTTGCGTACTTTAACTTTGTAATGTTTTTTCTTGTTGATTTGTTCGACGAAACCGGCTGAGATGATGCCGGTAGGCACTGCAACAAGTGCAACACCCAAGAACGCTATTACCGCCGATAAAATTCTTCCGGCTACTGTCACCGGATATATGTCACCATATCCGACGGTGGTTAGAGTCGCTATTGCCCACCACAGAGCTGAAAAGGCATTATCAAATTCATCCGGCTGAGCAGAATGCTCAATGTTATACATCAGCACAGCAGAAATAATCATAAGAATAACAAGTACAAGCATTGAAGATAGAAGTTGCTGAGCCTTATTCTTGAACACTTGAGCGATTGCAGAGAGTGCATTAGTGTATCTGTTCAATTTCATTATCCTTAGCAATCTTACTATTCTTAATGCTCTCAGAACTCTCAAATCTATCTTTATTAAGAGTGGTAAATAAAACGGTAATATAGATAGTAAGTCTATAATAGCCATTGCTGAGGTTATGTATTTAATTCTTGACTTGATTTTTGACAAGTTAGGGTATAACAAGTCGGCAGTCCACACGCGTAGAACATACTCAACACTAAATATGATTACTGATACTATTTCTAAGTAACTCAGCACCTGCCGGGTCCAATTTGGCAAAGTAAAGGTGTCTAATATTACAGCAACAATATTGACGATTATTAACGCTATGATAAATATGTCAAATATTCTGCTTAATATATCGTGTTCACTTGCCGCTTCGATTATCTCAAAAATTCTTTTTTTAACTTTGTGATACATCTTATCGCCTCTTTTTTTTTACATTATACTATATATAATGTAAAAAAGAAACAAAAAAGAACAAAAAGAATTAAAAATGAATTGGAAAAATTTACTTGTTGAATTATAAAAAGTGCAAAAGTATAATCTAAGCAAGATATAGTATCGTTTGTGCCGTACAAATTACTATGTTGGAGGTTTTTATTATGCTAGGCAAAAAAACAAAACTTGTAAAAAACATCATTGAACTTATTAAGATTGTCGCCAAAGTTGCGAATATGTCACAACTTGAACGCATATACAAGTACATAGTGATGATTTACAGAGAATAAGAAGCATTATAAAAATAACAAAATGGGAAGGACAAATATGTCCTTCCCATTTTTCTTTTAGTCTTTAGAATCGTTGGCCAACAACTCTACTGCTTGAGCAACTATTTCTCTTTGCTTAGTATCTAAATTTAGATACTTAAGTAAAACTTTTTCTTGCAAGTTCGTCAATTTGTATTTTTTCGACAGTTCATCAGTAATAACTCTATCAGTCTCAATAAGCATTTCGCCCTCACCGGTTTCCAACCATAAAGGATTGACGTCGAAAACTCTACTTATTAGTTGAGCCGTTAAAGGCTTTAATTCTGTTCTGCCTTGTTCAAGATTACCAATAAAGTTAACAGATACGCCGAGCTTCTCGCCGAACTCTGTTTGCGAAAGTTTGAAATGTTTTCGCACTCTTCTGATTTTATCAGCAGTAGTCATTATCTCACCTCCTTTAAATTCATTATACTATATATAAAATCAGTTGTCAACGCATTTTTATTTAATTTTTTATAGTTTTTTTCGCAAAAATCCGTTGACAAATGATTTATAATGATATATAATAAAATCAGTTGAGAAAGGATTGCAAATCCTTTATGAAAGGAGTATTTATTATGACAACAAAAAAAGAAAATGCTGAAAAAATGGTTGAAAAACTCGTCCAAATTCCGGAAAACAATCTTCAGTACATTCTCGGCTTTATTGCCGGACTTGAGTCAGCCAAGACAGAGAATGAACAAGAGCCGCCAAAGGCTTGTTAATCAGGAGGTGAGATAATGCAACCCTTAATCGCAAAAAGAACTGCTGACGGTCAGTTTGTAACAGTGCAAGAACCTTCAGCAGTACAGATTGATGAAAAACAAACTGAAAGCCTAGCAAAAATCTTGCTTGAGGCTATGCTCAGAAAGGAGAATTCAAAATGATAGATTGCATTTACAACAGTCAAGCGGCTCAGGCTACGATTGTCTATAAAGACGGCTCAACAGAACTAGTAAACAATGTAACAAAAGCTTATATCAATGAAAACACTTATGTTCTTCAATGCTATAGTGAGTCGGTTATTTTAACTCTGTCAGATGTTGTGAAAATTGATATGAAATGATGAAAATAAATGCTAACGAAAATTGCAAAAGCTGCATACATATCTACTGTCAAAGTAGGGATAGAGGTATTATCTGTAACTACTTTGCTGAGAAGGAGGAATGTCGAAACAATGAACACAATAGGAATAATCGTAGTAGCGATACTAGTAGTAATCGTTGCAGTAGTGACAACACAGTGGGATAAGGAAGTTCAAATTCGGAAGATATATGACAAGTATTTTCTCGATATTGCTAGTTCGAGGAGAGAAATTAATGTCAAGGCTAAAACTTATCAGCAAGAAAATGTTGAACTTAAAAAGCAACTTAGCAGAGCCAAAAACGACATTAAGATTGTCGAAGATACCTACAAGACTAAGATTGATGAACTTGAGAATGAAATCGTCAATCTCAATTATAAAAAGCAACTTGAAGATGGAACTCTTGAATTCAAGGACATCTTAGAAGTGGCAGAGGTACAAGAAAATGAAGAAGCAAAAGATTAAGCTAATAGGCTTTTTACTGTTAATGATGGCGATAGTAGTTATAAGTCTTAGCTGTCATATAAGCATTAACACTAAGTACGGTGGCATCTTCTTACTTCCGGCACTGTATATCCTGCTAACTTATACAGTACCGAAGATGGTGCAAGATTACGTTAGAGAGTTTAAAAGCTCTTATAGCAAGTATGACTATGCTATCACCAAGAACCAGTTTTGCGATAGATGTGTGTATGAGGCTACAGGCAAGGAAGTTGAAGAACTGGAACACACAGTAGAAGCGGAGGAAATATGAGTACAAAATATATCTTTCCTTTACTGCTTATCGTACTTGATGTTGGTGCAGCAGTAGTATATACACTTAATAAAGACTACAAAATGGCTACATATTGGATTGCGGCCGCAGTGCTTAACATTTGCGTGACATTTTAAAAAAGGAGGAAATCGAAAATGTATGAGAATAAAGGCAGAAAGTGTGAGTGCTACAAGTGCGAACTTAAAACCACTTGTCCGTATGTGGATAAGTACCAAAGGCTTGGCAGAGAACATAAAGACGCTCTTGGGCTTTGTAAGAAGCTAGAAGAAAATCAAAAGAGAAAGAAGTGAGGTTTTAATGGACTGTAATAGCTTTATTAATTATCAGCTTGAGAAACAACGAATGACAAACGGATGCAGTATTAACTGCGATAAGTGCGTTTTAGGGCGAGTGGCAAGCAGATATGATATTAACTGCAAAGCACTTGAATTATTTAACCCAACAATGGCATTAAGGATGGTGCAGAATTGGTCTAAGCAGCACGAAGTTGAAACCAATTTAGAAATTGCGCTAAAGCAGTTTCCAAATATTGTTATCAATGAAAATGACGCTGTACCGTACATTTGTGTAAGAAGTTTAGGGTTAAAAGGCAGTGAATACTGCAAAATGACCGGTACTGAAGGATTATGTAATAACTCTAACTACTGCCGAGAGTGTTGGAATAGGCCTTGTGAGGTGAAAGAAAAATGAATAATTTGAGAATTAAAGCACTACATAAGAAAGTTGATAAGGTAACTAAAAAAGAAAAAAACGCATATCTGCTTGTTACTGGCATCACAGATGTCAAGTCCGGTACGAATGTTGCTTACACTTCCATGAATGGAAGTGATACAGAGCTAGTGAATTTAGTTGCTCAACTTTGCTTGACTATTTGTCAAACTAAAAGCGTAAAAGATATGTTAAAGATAATTGAAGTGGCATATGAGGGCGCTATAAAACAGTACTATGAGGAACAGAAAAATGAATGATACAGAAAAACTACTACACAATGTTGGAATAACTCCAAACTTTAAGGGATATGCCTATATCTTAGAGGCGGTTGACATCTTGCACGAGCACCCCCACAAGTCAATGGAAGGTTTGTACAAGGATATTCAACGCAAATACAAAGTTAAAACTTGGCAGGCGGTAAGGAACGCTATCAGATACTGCGTAGCAAGATTGCAAGTCAAGAGCAACAAAGAAGCATTTGAGAAGATTTTCGGAATCAAACTACAAGAAGATACTAACATTAAGAATAGTGTGTTTTTGCAGTTGATTGCAAAAAAATAGACACTACTAAATTAATAGTAGTGTCTATCTCAAAAATAAAAAAGTGAGCGGTTTGTCAACCGTCACTTATAGTATAAAGAAAGGATAACTAAATGTCAAGTGATATGGATGAAATCGTACAGAAGAATATCAATGTTACTTACAGAGGTTGTCCTATTTTTTTAACTGATAACCCGTATGGGTACAGACTAAACTTGAACAACTTATATATAAGAAAAATATATGAGCGGTACAAATTTAAGAACGGTTTAGCAACTCGCTACCCCATCAGTGATGAGGAACGAGAAAAGTTTGAAGAACTAACAGTTAATTACCTGTTAACAAAGAAAATTATTAAAGAATAAGGAAGGAACTATGAGCATGGACAAAGATGTAATGCAGTATGTTGCGAAACTCGAAGAGCAAGAGCAAGCAAAGATACAAGAGGCTATCAACAAAATTGATAGTGAAGCAGACAAAATGAAAGACGATACAGCAGTAAGAATTACTAGCTATATCATAGATAACTACATTACCAGTGCAGAAAATGCTGAAAAGGTAATGAGCAAGACACTATCTGATTGTATCAGCAGTGTCAGAAGCAAAGCAAGAAAACAAGCAAAAAGCGGCTACGCAATGATTGAGGACAGAACCGTTTGGGATTGGGTCAAAGAATTTTACGAATTTACTGATGAAGTAGAAACTCAAGCTACTGCACCAGTACCGGTTGAAGAGCCAAAGCAAGAGCCGGACCAAGCAGGACCGGTTAACCTTCTTGACTTCCTTTAATTTTCCGGAGGTCAAAGAAAATGAACAAGAGAACTATTGAGATGGTAATGCACAACCCACCTGCATTGCCTCGAACTTTTGAGGATGACTTAAAAGAAGAATTGTGTAATAACTACGCTTTCGCTGACAAGAACGGTTTTTACTGTACCGCTTGCAAAAAATATCACAAGCGGCAGACAGAAAGACTGATTGACAACAGCTACAACTCCAAAATCGAATTTGTCGCAGAATGGAAGCACAGAGATGTGATAATGTGCCCCTTTTGTTTTAATCAAGTCAAAAAATATGATGCTTGGCGAGGCAGAAAAACGCTTGAGCAGAAAGAATACATAGTAATTCTGCAAAATAAAGCCGGTGGTGCCTTTATTCGCAGTTTTTATATTTGTATAAACTACGATATTCCTTTATTGAACGAACCAAGGATTACTTATTCGGAAGATAAGCGAATTTTCTTAAGAAACAACGAAAGTTTAATATTAAGTCGTGCTAATTACAGTTTAATCGAGCCATATTGGGGCGAATATCCCGACAGCCGGTACTGTAGTTTTGATAACATCAACAATTCGGAACACCGTTTTTATCAAGTTGACAAAATTAAAGAACCAACAATGACTCGCTATGACCTATTCGGTCACTATAGGTACAAACCTACTCACTATTTCTATTTTAATGACAGCAACTTAAAAAACACTAGCTTAAAATATTCAAAGTTAGATAAATACAGAAATTTTGAACCTGGTGTGTGTGATGAAGAAAAGTTACTTGTCTTATTTCTGTATTACAGTAACAAATATTCGGTACTAGAAAAGCTATTGCTTGAAGGTTTTGAAACAATAGTAAGACAATTCGTAAGCTTTAAAAACGGATATTATTACCATTATGGTTCCAAGTTTAAAGGAAGAATTTTCAATTTCAGAAAATCTACAGTTGCAGAAGTATTCAAATGCAACAAAGCAGAGTTAAGAGAAATCAAAGAGAAAATTCCGAACCCACTTGGAAGAACTCAAAGTGCCATTATAGAAGAATTATTCTTCATAAGAAATAAAATTTCTGTAACAGACGCGTACTACCTCAGAAGCACAGATATTATCTATCATCAAGAACAACTTGACTTGCTACATAAGTACCGTAGCTATCATAAAATAGTTAAATACTTCAAGCAACAAAATTTAGAAACTTTTCGTGACTATAACGATTATTTAATCTTATTAGATAGATTAAACATCAGCAAAGATAACGAAAACACTCTATTTCCATCAGATTTTAAAGTCGCTCACGATAATGCAGTCCAAATGCTTCAGCAAAAAGAGGACGAAGAAAGAAAAGCAAAGTTGGAACAGAAACTAAACAAGTTTAACAAATTACTTAAGAAGTATAAGAAGAAATACACTTACAGCAGTAAAGGACTTATCATTCGTCCGCTTGTTTCAATTGACGAAATCTATGACGAAGCCCAACAACAAAATAATTGTGTGTACACTAACTACTGCGAAAAATATCTTAAAGGAGTAACAATCTTACTAGTAGTGAGAAAGAAAGCAGAGCCGGGCAGGTCTTACTGTACTGTAGAAATCTCACTTAATGATGAACTTGTACAGTGCAGAGCAAAGAATAATGCCTCAGCACCGGCAGAAGTCAAAGAATTTATGAATGATTTTTTAGACTTTATCCATAACAACAAAAATCCCAAAAAAGAAAGGAAAGCAAGTTAATGAATGAATTAATCAATACCACTGCCACATTGGCAGAAACAAAGGAAGAAAGAGCAAACGCTCTACACGCAAGCATAATGCTTAATCAGCGAATGCTAGCAACTGCACTAGTCAATGTTTGTCAGAACTTAAAGACAATGAGGGATGAAAAGCTCTATCTCTCATTAGGGTGTACCACATTTGAACAGTACACAGAAGATAAAGCAGGAATTAAGAGCCGTCAGGCTTACGCTTATATAAGTACATACGAAAAGCTCGGTAACAAGTTTATAGAGGCTAACGAAAGCCTTGGCATTACCAAGTTGGAATTAATAAGTCAAGTTTCGGCGCTTGACAGAGAAGAAATAACTGAATCTGCTGAGGATATGACAGTTAGAGAGCTTAAAGAAGAAGTTAAGAGGCTCCAGGGCCGTGGCGAACAGCTCTCATTTAACTTTGAGCAACAGGCAGAAGAACTGAAACAAGCGAAAGCAGAGAGCAAAAAAAGTAGTGAACTTGTTGCGAACTTAGAAAATAAGAACAAGCAGTTAGAAACTGAATTAGTACAGCAGAGAGAAAAGTCAGCTACTGCGATTGATGATGCAGTAGCTGAGAAACTCTCAGCAGAAATCGACAAGGCTTTAACTGCTGAGCGTGAAAAACACGAAGAAGATTTGCAGTTGACCGCAAAGGAACTAAAGCAGAATAAGGAACTGGCGCTAAAGTTAAAGCAAGAAATGTTACAGAAACAACAAGAGTATGAAAATAAGATTGCTGATCTTGAGCAGTCTGCTAAGAAGTCAACTTCTACAGTTGACGAAAATCTTATTAATTTAAAGATACAGTTTGACAATCTACAAACAACAATCGCAAAGATTGAGAGCTTAATTGCTTTAGTTGCTGATGAACAGACAAGGAAGAAGTTAGCTATCGCTATTGCGAACTTACTTTTCGCAAAAAGCGATTTAATGCAGAAAATTGCGGAGGCTGAGCAATGAAAAAATTAATGAAAATGGGGCAACACAAATTTGTCAAATTGGCACGTGGAGACATTACAAGAGAAAATATTGACTTAACAATTAAATTTATGAGGGAGCATCCAGGTTTTATTTCGTATCATCATCTGATGATATATGCGAACTATGTAACCAAAGCTCAGGCATATCAAGGAACTCTTAGAGAACTAGAAGATATTTCTCGATACTGTGACAAGATGGAACTTAATCTTTCATAGAATTTTAAGAAAAACACAAGGGCTGAAATGCCCTTGTAAATCCTGCTTAAGTAATTAATTAAGCGAGGAAAATATATAAAAACTCAAAAATAAAAAAGTAAAAGGAATTAGAAATGTATTACTACAAGAAAACTGTCAAGAGTGGATACTTGACTGAAATTGAATACATTAAAAGTTTGAAGCCTCGCAACAAAAAGAATGTTGCACGAGGCAAGAATATTTGCAAAACTAAAGAGCAGCAACAGAAAGCAAATAAGATAAGAGCTATTAAGAACACTCAGAGACTTATTTGTTGCAACTTCTCTGCTGGTGATTACTTTGTGCGTTTTTCTGCTCCGTCTGCAACTTTCACAGAAAGCGAATTTAGGAAAGAAGTTAATAAGTTTATTAATCGCATTAAGTATCACGCAAAAAAGAAAGGCTTAGAAGTCAAGTATATTGGGTTTATTGAGTGTGGCGTGCGTGGAAAAAACTGGCACTTGCACATTATCTTATCTGCTGACATTGTGAAGATTGCAAGAGAGCAGTGGAAATGGAAAAATGGTATTAATCTACAACCACTTTACGAAGATGGTCAATTCTTCAAGTTGGCTGAATACATACGCAAAGACATACAAGGTTCTAAACGATTAATGACAAGTAGAAATCTCACCAAGCCGGAAATCAAGGTTGTAAAGTGTGGGAAAAGACGATTTTCCAAGTTGGAAAAAGGCGAAATCGTTGATGTACCGGACGAAGGATATGTTCTTGTGTCTGATTACTGTCCGTTAGACGATAGTTGGGCTTGTAGTTATAGTTTTACATTTTTCAATTCCTCAATTTTTTACGAAAAAGAAAGGCTAAAACAATGAAATGTAAATTCCCAAATTTAAAGTGCGTATCAAGGTCCGGCACAGAATGTAAGTTGAATATTTGTGCTCTTGAAAATGAAGAAACAGAAGTAAAACATACAGCAGTAAAAAAGCAAAGGAAAATTTGTCCGATCTTGAAGAAAGAATGTATCAAAGAAAGTTGTGAATGGTACTGTAAAACATGGGAATGTTGTGGAATCTACAGCATAATAGAAAATTGGTAAAAAGAAAGGAATTTGAGAATGACAAGGTACAAAGGTATAGCCTCTACAGAGGCAGAACAACAGAAACAACTAATAGCGTGGTGTAACACTATGTCATTGTACAAAGGCTATGAAGATTTAGCACTAATCTATCATTGTCCAAACGGTGGAAGTAGGAACAAGTTAGAGGCTATGAACCTAAAATGTGAAGGTGTTAAGCCTGGTGTGCCTGATCTATTTCTGCCGGTGGCTAGAGGCGGCTTTTTCGGCTTATACATCGAAATGAAATGGGGTAAGAACAAAACTACCGACTTGCAGAACAAATGGTTAACTGAGCTTGCTAATCAAGGTTACTACTGCGTAGTCTGTCGTGGTTTTACTGAGGCAAGAGAAGAAATAGAAAAATATATCGTACTTGCACGAACACAAGTACAGAAATAAGATTTTTGCAGTTGAACGCAAAAAAGGAGTATCAAAATGAATGAACGAGTAAAGAAAAAATGCATGTTATGTGGTGACATTTTTAGTGCTAGAAACAACAAAAACAGAATGTGTGACAAGTGCCGAGAACTAACCTATCCACACCTTACCAAGCAAAGAAACAAGAAAAGTAACTTTAAAGACCATCTTTGCGTTGAAGTTCACAAGCTGAAAATGTACAACCATCAGAACGGAACTAGGCTGACTTATGGACAGTGGAAAGGTCAAAAGTTCCTAGGAAAAATCAAATAAACGGTACAGCAGTAAAGGAGAAAATTATGACACTTGCAGAACTTAGAACGCTCAAGAACAAATACCCAGGATTGAAGGCAGAAAAGTTAGACTTGGAAGATGAGAAAGAGGAGATTGAAAATAAGACTATCACCGACACCGTCAAAGGCTCGTCAACTGAATATCCTTATCTGTCTGTACCGGTTGGGATTGAAGGTCACAAACTAACCTCAGCAGATAGGCACAAACTAGCATTAATTAATAGCAAGATAGATGCCATAATCAGTACATTAACTTTGATTGATGAATTGATTGATAGCATTGAAGATAGTACAGTGAGATACGCAGTTCGTCACTACATCAAGAAAGGCGAAAGCTGGAAAGAAATCCATCAGCAGTTAGGGTACTATAGTAGCAATCGCAGTGAGTCAGCTTTGAGAATGAAAGTACAAAGAACTATAAAATATTTTTAAAAATGTTCTGTTTGTTCTACAAGTTCAGTTTCATTATGATAACATCATAATGAAGTCAAAAGGTAGTAAGCCTACTGATTGAATTCGACTCATAGTTTTCTTAATAGGTGACTCAATAGGGTGCGACCTTTAGGCTGGTTTAGGTCGCACCTAAACCGTCACAACAAGAGGTGTTGCAAATGGCTAAAGAATTTGCAAAGGCATTTTATTCATCGTCAAGATGGAAGAAATGTAGAGACACATTCATACAGAACAGAATGTTGGAAGATGGTGGCTTGTGTCAAGAATGTAAAGAACAACTTGGTTATATAGTTCACCACAAAGAACACCTGACGCCTGAGAACATCAACAATCCAAATGTGGCATTGAGTGAAGATAATCTTGAATGGGTTTGTAAAGAATGTCATGACAAGTTGCACAATGTGTTTCAACGTGAAGAAAGAAAATATTATTTTGATAAGGAGGGAAATTTAAGAGTCCCCCCTTAATTTTTTACCAAAATTTACCATTGTGGAACCGAGGGAGGGGCTCGAAAAAAGACGCAGGTCGTGCGTATGACCCCCCTCCCCATTTAAAAGAAAGGAGCTGAGCAGATATGGCAGAAGTTGATCTAACCAAGAAAAAACAAAGGGAAATCAAAAAAGAGATAAAGCGACTTGAAGAAGTTTACAAAGATATTGATGTCAAGCGAAAAGACCTGCTTCCGGGACTAATTGAAAATGCCGCTTTCACTCGAATAACACTGAAATATCTAGCTGAAGATTTGAAAGAAAATGGTACAACGGAAATGTTCAGCCAATCCGAAAATCAGACTCCTTATTCTCGCCGAAGACCGGAAGCGGATTTGTACAATACAATGACTGGTAACTACTTAAAATTCATTAAGCAGTTGGATGATATGTTGCCGAAAGCCGTTGAAAAACCAACAGAAAAAATTGACTTTTTAGACAATTTCGTAAATTCTCGTGATGAAATATGAGTCAAAAATTTAAAAAATACCCTCTAAATTATAACCCAATTTTAGAATACTGGGCCAAAATTGAGAGCGGAGAAGAAGTCGTATCAGAGAAAGTCAGAACAGTATATAAGAAACTCGCTTGGGACGTTGAACACCCTGGCGAGTATTTTTATAGCAACAAAAGAGCCAATCATATTTTAGAATTTGCTGAAAATTTTTGCAGAAATTCAAAAGGTAAATTTGGTGGCCAATTAGTCAAACTTGAGTTATGGGAAAAGGCGTGGTTAGCTGCTACATTTGGCTTTGTAGGTATCGATGGTCTTAGAAAATATAATCTATCTGTTTTAATCGTTGCGAAGAAAAATGGTAAATCTCTACTAGCCTCAGTTGTTGGTTTGTATATGTTAATCGCAGATGGCGAACCAGGTCCGGAAGTGTACGCAGTAGCGACGAAGAAGGACCAAGCAAAGATTATATGGCAGGAAGCAAAGAGAATGGTCCGCAAGTCTGAATTCCTGCTTGAAAAAATTAAAACTTTACATAACGAATTATCATCAGAAGAATATAATTGTGGAATTTTCAAGCCTTTGGCATCAGATAGCGATACCTTAGATGGCTTGAATGTACATTGTTGTTTAATGGACGAACTCCACCAGTGGAAGAACGGCAGAGCCTTATTTGATATCATGTCAGACGGTACGGCAGGCAGAGAACAACCTCTTGTATTAATCACTACTACCGCCGGAACTATCAGAAATGACATATATGACGATATATATGACGATGCAAAAAACGCTATTAATGGCTTGTTTGATGATAATGGTTTCAAAGACGAACATAGTTTGTATGTTATTTACGAGCTAGACAAGCGTGAGGAATGGACCGATCCAAATTGCTGGAAGAAAGCAAACCCAGGTTTAGGAACTATCAAAAAATTATCTACATTAAGAGATAAAGTTGATAAAGCAAAGAGCAAGACTGAACTTGTTAAAAACCTTTTGTGCAAGGAATTCAACATTCCTGAAACTTCTGCACAAAGTTGGTTGACTTTTGAGGAATTAAACAATGAGAAAACATTTGATGTTAAAGAACTAAAGCCGAGGTATGGCATCGGCGGTGCTGACTTATCAAGCACTACTGACCTTACAGCAGCGAAGGTGTTGTTTTGTGTTCCGGATGATGAACATATTTATTGCTTATCCATGTACTGGATCCCTGCCGATTTGCTCGACAAGAAAGTAAAGGAAGATAGAATTCCTTACGATATATGGGTTGATAAAGGCTATATGAGGCTTTCCCCCGGCAATAAAATTAATGCAAAGTGTGTAACTGAGTGGTTTAAGGAAGTCCAAAATGAACTTGATATTTATATATATAAAGTCGGCTATGACTCTTGGTCCGCGGTGTACTGGGTTGATGAAATGAAAAACACCTTTGGCGATGTTATGGTTCCGGTCATCCAAGGCAAGAAAACATTGTCAAACCCTATGAAAAACCTAAAAGCCGACTTGCAGAAAAAACTCATAGTTTATAATAACAATCCTATTGACAAATGGTGCCTATCTAACACCGCCATCGACGAAGATATAAATGGCAATATTCAGCCGGCAAAAACTTCAAAGGCTACAAGAAGAATTGACGGTACAGCAGCATTACTAGATGCCTATACTGTTTTTTGCAATAATCGTGATGAATATATGACCTTAATATAGCGAGGTGAAACAGATGTTTGTTTTTAATTTTGAAGAGAAAAGTGATATGGAACTTTTAGAGTTTAAAAATAAAATTTTGAAGCTTTGCAATGTAAATAAAATCGAAAATATTAGCGATGTACTGATGAATGCAGTAATGACACACAATACTGCATTTTTTGATAAATTCAACGGAATTATTGACGATAGCAAAGATTGGCTACAAGCACTATGGCAATACTATCAAGCAGACAGAATCGAAAAGAAACAAGATTACACACCAAAAACACTTTGCAAATTAGTTTCAGCGTTAGCTGGGAAATGTGAAACTCTGTATGATTGTTGTGGTGGTAGTGGTGCTTTATCTCTGCAAGTTTTGAAAGATAATGAAAGTCTGCGGAATGTGTACATAGAAGAGTTAGATTCAAAAGTAATACCATTTTTGTTATTTAATCTTTGTCTTAAAAACGCAAAAGGGAAAGTCATAAATGGTAATGTTTTGAACGGCGAAATAAAAGCCATTTACAACTTAACAAGCAATGATAAATATAGTGTTGTTTCAATTTCAAAAAATGCTACTAAAATTTCGGCAGAAGTTGGAATTAGTAACCCGCCGTATAACATTAAATGGGAGCCACCAACACCGCTTGAAAATGATACTAGATTTCCAATAACACCTCCGGCATCAAATGCAAACTACGCGTTTATTTTTGATGTGTTCAGCAAAACGGATAAATCAATCTTCATTCTTCCCAACTCAGTTTTAGAAAGTAAAATTGAGTTGGAGTGCAGAAAATGGCTCATTGACAATGATTATATTGAAACTGTGATTGTAAACCCTGACAAGATGTTTGAAGTTACAGGCATATCAACTTGCATTTTAATTCTTAACAAAAACAAGAAAAACAAAGGAAAAGTAAATTTAATTTATAGTTTTGAAAACTGCGTTATTGAAGAACGAAAACAAAACGGACAGTATGGTAGCAAAGCTCACACAAACAGAACATACAAGAAGAAATACAATGTTTATAGTGATGAAAATATCAAAAAAATATTAAATGCAATCGAAAATCAAGAAGAAATTAAAGAATTTTCAGTTGTGAAAACAAATGAAGAAATTGCAAATAAGAAATATCGACTATCACCTTCGATTTATTTTGATGTTAGCATTGATGACTTTGCAGACGCTCACAGAGATTTTCAAGAAATCGCTGATAATATCAATTACATTCAAAAAATGAAAAACGCTTGTAAATTAACAATCAATGAAACACTAGCAAAGTCGATAGGCTTTGACGTTAAACTGTACAAAGACGCTAAGCAGCAGTCGAAAGAAATGAAAGAACAGTTGAAAATCGTAGATGTTGATTTAACGATTGAAGACTACATTCAATTTACTAAAAATAAAAATGAGTTTGTATTCAAGTGCAATGACAAAGAATTCTTGCCGGATATATTTATGCAGTTTTTAGCAATTTGGAAAAATCAAATAGCTTTGCTGAACACTATGCAAAATCAATATTTAGCAGAACTAAGAGATGCACTCCTTCCTGAATTGATGTCAGGAAAAATTGAATTATAACATTTTCAAATTTGAAAGGTGGTGAGAAATTGAAGATAACTGATAGATTTAAGAATTTTTTTACCGGCAAGGTAAGAAAAATAAGTAGAGTTGATGTAATCAAGGATAACAATGTGTTTTCAACTTGGGGATTCAGTCCCTATGAAAACGATATTGTTCGGTCTTGCATTAACGCTAAAGCAAAGAGAATAGCAAAGCTTACCATTAATCACATAAGAAGTTCAACAGACGATAACGGTAACAAGGTATTGCAGATTAATCCTGAGCCGTATATGAGGTTTCTTCTTGAAGAGCCGAACCGGTATATGTGCATCACGGACTTTCTCAAGAAGTGTTCGGCCATTATGGACCTTACGCAAAACTTACATATATTAATCTTGCGTGATGAGAACGGTATGCCGTCGGAGCTCTTCCCCATTTCTTGTTTATCCGCTACAGCAGATACGGACAAGCAAGGAAATTTGTATTATACGTTCAATTTTCCTCGTGGGAAAAGATTATCGGTATCTGATAGTGATATTATTCATATTCGCGGAGACTTTGCTTTTGACGATATTTTCGGTACTAGTAGAGCTAAGTCACTTTCCCCGTTGATGGAAGTTGTAGAAACTACAGATAGAGGCATTATCAACGCTATCAAAAATAGTTCGGTAATTCGTTGGCTATTGAAGTACACAACATCAATGCGTGATGAGGATTTGAAAACTAACGCACAGCAGTTTGCTGATAACTATCTGAATATTTCTAGTGATTCTGTGGGCGTGGCTGCGGTGGACGCTAAAGCAGACGCAACGCAGATTAATGCTCAAGACTATGTACCGAACGCGACACAGATGGAGAAGACAAGAACAAGAATTTTATCCCTTTTCGGTATGTCGGAAAAGATTTTGCAGTCAACTGCAAATGAGGATGAAGAAAATGCTTACTATGAAGCAGAGATAGAGCCTTTTATCAAAGCGCTTCAAGAAGAAATGACACGAAAATTATTTACAAGGCGTCAAAGAGGTTCAGGGAATAAAATTTCCGTCGGCTCGTTTAATTTACAAGGTGCATCACTGTCAAGCAAACTACAATTTATGAATTTGGTAGATAGAGGTGCTTTAACTGTTAATGAATGGCGAGAAACTCTTGGACTTGGTCCGGTACCGGGTGGCGATAATCCTATTCGTCGACTTGATACGGCAACAGTAGTTGACCCTGAACCGGCTCCAAGCGGTGACGACGAAGGAGGTGATGAATAATGACAGAGATTAATATTAAAGGTCCGATTATTAATAATTCGGAAGAATGGATTTATAACTTCTTTGGCGAAGATTGTACAAGTGCAAGTCGTATAGCTAGTGAACTAAAGAACGCTAACGGTGATGATGTTACAGTTAATATCAATTCCGGTGGTGGTGATATGTTCACCGCAAGCGAAATTTTTCAACTGCTCAATGACTACGAAGGTAATGTTACTATCAAAATCGTAGGTATTGCAGCAAGTGCTGCAAGTGTTATCGCTTGCGCCGGTTATAGTGAAATCGCACCAACTGCGTTAATGATGATTCACAATGTTTCAAGTGGTCTTTATGGCGACAACCGGGACCATCAGCACGAAGCTGAGGTTCTTAAAAAATGTAATAAATCAATTTCTAACGCTTACAGGCTCAAAACCGGTATGGTAGAAAGTGAACTACTAGCATTAATGAATAAAGAAACTTGGCTTACAGCAGAAGAGGCGGTTGAAAAGGGCTTTTGCGACAAAATCATTGAAAATAAGCAAAATAGCAACAACGCTAGCTTATCTTTTGTTGCCTCAGTCGGTGGAATGATTGCACCAGATAAGATTGCAAAAATGCAGAAGAAAAAGAAAGAAAATCAACTAAAAATTGAACTGCTAAATCTAAAGCAGAGAAAGGAATTTAAAAATGACATTTAAAAACAAAAAAGACTATCTCGAACAGAGAACAAATCTAATCAATGAAGCCAATAAGGCGAACGAAAACGGCGAACTAGACAAGGCTAGTGAACTTGTTGCAAGAATTGAAAATCTTGACAATGAATTTGAAAAGTTTGCACAGGTTCAGGCGAATTTGAAGGTGCTAGACAACAAACAGACACCTGCACCGTTACCACTCGCAGGTAATGCAGGTGAAAACGAAGAACCTACTAACATTTTCGCTAGTGTAGAATACCGAAAAGCATTTATGAATTTTGTTCAGCATGGTACAGAAATTCCGGCTAAATTCAGAAATGACGTAACAACTTCTAGTACTGCCGGTTCTATCGTTCCAACAACTTTGTATGAACAGATTATTACAAAGCTAGAAAATTACGGCACTTTCTACGCTAAGGTATTTAGAACTAATTATGAATCAGCTATTGCTTTCCCAACACTAGCAGTTAAGCCGGTAGCAAGTTGGGTTGATGAAGACAAGGGTGCTACTCAGCAGAAGGTTGAAACAAGCAAGATTACATTTATGGCACACAAGCTAAACTGCAAGGTTTCATTCTCTCTATTTATGCAGGTAACAAGCCTTGAAATTTTCGAAAGTCAGTTTACTGATTTAATGGCTCAGGCAATGGTTAAGATGATTGATAAGGCTATTATCAACGGTACCGGCACCGGATGTCCTAAAGGCATCCTAACAGAAACAACTAATAAGGTTGTTAATGTGACTAAAGCAGGTAAACTAGATTATAAGACTCTAATCAGTGCTGAAACACTTGTTGAAGATGTGTATAGTGAAACTGCCGAATATGTTATGACAAGAGCAACTTTCTTCCAGTTCTTAGGTATGACAGACTCAAACGGTCAGCCTATCGCAAGAGTTAATCTTGGTCTAGATGGCAAGCCTCAGTTCCAGCTACTGGGCAGAAATGTTAATACTATCAGTGAAGACGCTATCAAGAGTTATACAGATAGTCCAGCTAGTGATATTACATTCGCTGCTATTTTTGATTTTAAAGACTATGTATTCAATGAAGCTCTAAGTCTTACAGCTAATATCTACATTGACAACGATACTCACAACAAAGTGCTAGATATGGTTATGCTTGCAGATGGCAAGGCAGTCAGAACTGATAGCCTTGTTAAGCTAGTAAAGAAATCTTCATAATTTGCGAACAAAGGAGGTTAAATAATGGCCTCACAAGACATTATTAAAGCGGTCAAATTATCTTTGCGACTTACAGCAGATGTATTTGATAACGAAATATCTATGTTAATTGACTCTTGCACTTTGGATTTACAAGGTGCAGGAGTATCAATATCTTCAACTAATTCTGCGTTAATCACTCAAGCTATTATTTTTTATTGTAAAGGAAATTTCGGAGATGGCGACGAAAGATTTATTCGACAGTATGAAAAATTAAGGGACGCGATTGCGAATCGTAAAGGGATTGATAGCAATGTTTGATTCTGTAGCAACTTTAATAAGTGAAAGAATTGACTTTGACGAACTAGGTAACGAAAAAATCGTTACAGCAGAAAAGCAAATTTTTTGTTGCAAAAAATCTGTTACGCAAAACGAATTTTTTAAAGCGAGCGAAGCAGGTTTAAAGCCTCAGCTGATGATTTTAATTTTTGCAGTCGACTACAATGGAGAAAATAAAGTCAAAATTGACGATAAAGTTTACTACATTTATCGAACTTATCAAAAAACTAAAGATAAATTAGAGCTTTATCTATCAACTAAACTTGCTGACGGTGTACAAAATGAATATTGATGTTAGTAGTTTTGCTGATGAAATCGCAAAGCAAATGAACACTTACACTGAAGAAGTTACTGAAGAACTTGAACAAGTTATTCAAGAAGACGCGAAAATTCTGCGTGACGAACTTAAAAGCACTTCACCGGTCAAAACCGGTGATTATAAAAAGGGTTGGCGGGTTAAGAAAGTAAAACAAAATGGTCATTATACCGCTATCGTGCACAACGCTACAAACTATCAGTTAACCCACTTACTTGAGAAAGGTCACGCAAAAAAAGGCGGAGTCGGCAGAGTTAAAGCCTATCCCCACATTGGTAGTGCGGAAGAAAAAATCGTACCTAAATTTATTAATGACGTTGAAGAAATTTTGAAAGGCTGATGAAAATGAGTAAAACGAAACTTAAAGAAGTTATCAAAGAATTAAAAAATAATAAAATAGCGTGTGCTCATTTGTCATTTAGTGCAAAGCAAAATCTACCTTATGCGATTTGGAGCACTGACGAGGTTGAGTGTACTTGTGCAGATGGCTCAATCGCATACAAGGAAGAAACTATCTCCTTAGAAGTTTATTTTGATAAAAATGATACAGGAACAACAAAGAAAGTTGAAGAAATATTAAATGCCACTTGTGGAACTTATGATACAAGTGGCGAAATATATATACAAGACGAAGGCATTTGCGAAGTAATTTACTACTTTGCAAGTGCCTGATTTTTTATTATACAAGGAGGAAAACAAATTGAAAAAGACGATTGTAAAAAATGGTTATGCTCTACTTAGCACAACTTGGACAGAAGGCAAAGCGAAGGACACATACGAAAAAATCACATGGTTAGACTCAGCGGAAGCCGGATGTAGCTCATTTGAGGCGGATCCTCAGGGCGACACATCAGAAGTTTTTGCTGATGGCCAGTGTGTTTACTCTCAGGAAGAAAATGGCGGCTACTCAATTAAGACTACCATTATTGACGCTATCGACAAGGTTAAAGAAGTTTGGCTTGGTGACAAGAAACACACTAAAGGTACAGCAGAATACGCAGGTTCTACGAAGCCTTATTTTGCCTATTTGATTATGGAAGAAACAACAGACGGCAAAGGCAAGACTACAGTTTACTACAACTGTCAGGCATCACGACCTAAGTTAAGTGGCTCAACAAGTGAAAACGGCAAGTTTGATTTTAAGCAAACAGAATTTGAGCTTGCTGCTAGAAAGAGAATGTCTGACAACCTTGTTAAAGCAGAATTCGACGGCATGGAACTACTGGATCAGGTACCACTACCTACTGAGGAGGCTACCGCATAATGGAAAAAACAATCACCATTGACGGCAAGAAAGTAAGATTTAGAAACAGCGGAGCAGTAATGCTACGATATAAAATGCAGTTCGGCAAGGAATTCCTTGCTGAACTTGCACAGATGGAAGAAGCGGTACAGACTAGAAAGGTTAAAGGCAAAGATACTGTAGTTAGTTACGATATCGAAAAATTTAATCTAGAAGTAATGTACAACATTCTTTGGACTTTAGCGAAGAACGCCGATAACTCCATCCCAGAACCACTTGAATGGCTTGACTCATTTGAAGAGTTTCCGATTTTTGATATTTTCTCACAGATTGAAGAAATCTTATCTAACGACTTGAAAATCGATAGAAAAAACGCGTAAACGGTGTTGGGTCAAGTTCTGACGGTGACACAATGACAACAGAAGAACTGTTAGCGTGTTTAACCATCAGAGGACTTAACACCGTTGATATGGACAACCTCACCATTGGAATGTGCTTAAACTTTATCCGGTCCTATGACCGATTTGATACGGTCCGTAAAGGCGGAAAATGGGAAGACCCTGAAACTGCTTATAAAATTGCAAAGAAAGCACTGCCGATTGTGGAGCGAAGATACAAAGAAGGCATTATTTCGGAAGAAGAATATCAAAGTTATGTAGCTGAAATTGAAGAATATGAAAGGGGCTGAGTGTATTGGCATCATCGATAAAAGGGATTACAGTCAAACTTGGAGCTGATACAACGGCTCTATCTACAGCGTTAAAAGATGTTGACAAAGAGTCAAGAAGTTTACAAACTGAGTTAAAAACAGTTGAAAGATTATTAAAACTTGACCCAACGAACACTATTTTATTGGGTCAAAAAGAAGAACTGCTTGCAAAGCAAGTTAATAGTGCTAAAGATAAACTTAAGCTACTTTCTGACGTGCAAGAACAGATAAAAGATAAATTTTCTCAAGGCGAAATTGACGAGGGACAGTATCGAGCATTTGAACGTGAAGTTGCAAAAACTCAAGGTGAATTAAAGAAATTTAGTTCAGCAGTAGAAGAAGCTGGCACTAAGTCTAGTAATGCTGATGAAGAAATTAAAGGTGCAAGCACAGACTTACAAAAAACCGGAGCAGAAGCAAAAAATGCAAAATTAAATCTTCAAAATGTTGGAAGCGAATTTGATAGTGCAGGAAAAAAAGCAAACAAAACCGGCAACGAAATTAAAAAAGTAGGCGAAAAGTCTAAGACAAGCAAAACTTCTGTTAAAGATGTCGGCGACGCTGTCGAAAATGCTGGTAAAAAAGCCAAAGACGCTAAAAGTGGCTTTACAATCTTTAAAGGTGTAGTTGCAAACTTAGTTTCAAGTGGGATTTCTTCAGCAGTGTCAGGGCTAAAAAGTCTTGGAACTGAAACAATCAATACTGGCAAAAGTTTTGAAGCTCAAATGTCAAAGGTTGCTAGTATTGCAAATACTGACAAAGCAGGACTTGACAAGCTGACAGAATCAGCTAAAGAAATGGGTGCAAAAACGGTCTTTACAGCTGAAGAATCAGGGCAAGCACTTGAATACATGGCAATGGCTGGGTGGAATGTAGAACAATCTACATCAGCTCTAGGTGGTGTATTGAACTTAGCAGCTGCAAGCGGTGAAGACTTAGGAACTACTTCTGACATTGTTACAGACGCAATGACAGCTTTTGGGCTCAAAGCTAACGATGCAAACCATTTTGCCGACGTGCTAGCAAAAACTGCAACATCAGCGAATACTGATGTTGGTAAAATGGGCGAAACATTTAAGTATGTAGCCAGTTTGTCCGGCTCACTTGGATATAGTGTTGAAGATGTTGGCGAACAAATTGGATTAATGGCTAACAATGGTATCAAATCAACTCAGGCAGGTACATCTCTAAGAGCTATTATGACAAGACTATCAACCGATGCCGGCGCTTCATCTACAAGCCTTGGCGCTTTAGGCACATTAACAGAAAAACTTGGTGTACAGTTTTACGATTCCAATGGCAAAGCTAGAGCACTGTCTGATGTTATTAATGAGTCAAGGCAAGCATGGCGAGGATTAACCGCAGAGGAACAAACCAACTATGCGAAGAAGATTGCAGGCACTGAGGCTATTTCGGGCTGGATGGCATTAATGAACAGTAGCGAAACAGATGTTAACAATCTTTCATCTGCGTTAAAAAACTGTAACGGTACAGCTGAAGAAATGGCTAGTGGAATGATTGATAACTTGGATGGCGATATGAAAATTCTGTCATCTACTTTCCAAGATTTTCAAATTTCAATTTTTGAAAACGCTGAAAGCCCGCTCAGAGATATGGTTCAGACCGTTTCGGGCGATGTGATTCCAGCTTTAAAGGGTATGGTAACAGGTGTTAAAGGTTCCGACAAGGAATTTGGCAACGCGATAGGAAAATTAGTCAATACTATTTTAAATAACTTAATACAAGCATTGCCTCAGGTTGTTAATATAGGCATGTCACTAATTACTACTCTAGCAAACGGAATATTACAAGCAATTCCGAAGTTAACTGTAACAGTAGTTAAAATTGTTTCTCAGTTGATGGCTTCATTAACTCAACAAATTCCAAGATTGGCTCAACAACTACCAAGAATTGTTACAACAATAATTAATGTTTTGGTTAAAGCAGTGCCAAGAATTTTGGCAGCTGGTACAAAGTTGCTATCTGCTATCGTTAAAGCTATCCCACGAGTGGTTATTTCATTAGCACAACAACTGCCTACGATCATCAGCACTATTTCTACAACATTGTTAAATAGTATTGATGTTATTATTAACGCAGCAGTCCAAATGCTCGGCGGTATTATTGACGCCATCCCACAAGTGATAGACGCTTTGTTACAAGCATTGCCAAGAATTATTAACACTACTGTCCGCACACTTGTCAAAGCACTGCCTAAAATCATCAACGGAGCAATTAAAATGTTGATGGGTATTATAAAAGCGATACCTAAAATAATTTCGGCGATTGTTAAAAATTTGCCTAAAATTATTACTTGTATTGTAAACGGTTTAATTAATAGCATTGACGCGATCATTAAAGGCGGTATTCAACTAATGATGGGCTTAATTAAAGCAATCCCAATTTTTATTACAAAGCTAATCCCGCAGATCCCGAAAATTGTTATTACGATTGTAAAAACATTGATTAAAAATTTGCCAACGTTGATTAAAGGCGCAGTACAACTATTTATGGGTATTGTTAAAGCGATCCCCAAAATGCTTGTGGAGCTTGTTAAAAATCTACCTCAAATCATTGTTGCAATCGTCAAAGGTTTAGCATCACTGGGTAAAGAAATGTGGGACATTGGTAAAAATGTTGTGCAAGGTCTTTGGAATGGTATTAAAAATTGCGTTAAATGGATTAAAGATAAAATCTCAGGTTTTGTCGATGGCGTAGTTGATGGAATCAAAGACTTTTTTGGCATACATTCACCTTCAACGGTTATGCGAGACGAAGTCGGTAGATTTGTTGGCGAAGGTATCGGCGTTGGTATTGCAGACAGTACAAAGGGTGTAGTAGCAAACGCAAAAGACCAGATGAGGCAAATAGTTGATGCGTACAGCAGTTTTGATATGCCGACTTTGACACCGGCGATAGCTGGCATTGCAACAAACTCAAACGGTCAGCTAGTAGCTGATAGTAATGTTTTGCAATCAACTGCAAATACGCAAAGCTCAAACGGTATGACATTTACATTAAATGTTGATAATTTTAACAATTACAGCGATAGTGATTTACAATCAATCACAAGAAGGATGTCAGAACTTCTAGCTGCCGACATTGCTCAACAGCAGAAAGCGTGGTGATATAGATGTTTGACTTAAAATTCAAAGACAACTGGTTAAGCGAACTTGGTGGAGTGGTTGAAGAACAGAAAAAGCGTAAGTTTGCGATGCCAAACATTGAACTAGTTGACATTCCGGGACGAAGTAAAAAAGTCGTTAAAGATAATTTGTCATATAATTCGATTGAGCTTGAAGAACAGATAGCTTTTCTTCCTACGCTCTGCAAGTTAAATATTGCAGAGTTGGGAAAAAGGCTATCCGAATGGCTTATCGGCACTGAATATAGTCAACTTTATCTAGACTATATGGAAGGTTATTTTTACAACGCAGTAGTTACAGATATTTCTGATTTGCAAGACGGCAATGCCGGTGTTATGAGAACTACCGCAAAATTCACTTGTGAACCGTTTTTGTACCCTTACGAGGGGCAAAAGGCTATTGATGTTAGTAGTGCTACTCTTATAGCACCAATAACACTTTACAATCCTGAGCAAGAAATATCATATCCCAAAATTTTAATTTCTGTCGAGGGAGAAAATAAGACAATTACATTCTACGTGAACAGACGCACTTTTACGGTCAAAAACATCACCGGTTCTGTCATTATCGACACGGAAAACCGTAATTGTGTTATGAATAACGAAATTCATAACGAGTGTGTAAATGGTGTGTATTTTCCAACATTTTCACCCGGATTGAATTCTATTAGTGTTCAAGCGAGTTCGGGTACTACTGTCAAAGTAGTACCAAACTGGAGGCGATTATAGTGTTACCAATTTTATACAACAATAATTCTACGAAAGAAGAATTGCTTAACACGAATGGTCTAGGTATTTTAACAACATGCACAGAATGCACAGTAACGGAAGAAAGAAATGGAATTTTTGAATGTTCAATTACCGTTGTTATTTCTGATGCCGACCCATTATCAAAAAAAGTTGAGGTTGGTAAATTCGTCAAGTTAAAGGCTAACCCCCAGCAGACCCCACAGATTTTTGAATTATATTCAGAAAATTCAACAATCACAGACAGAAAGAGGACCTTCACCGGCAGACACATTCACTATTTCCTTAACTACAATCTAATTCAAGGTGGATACTATTTAGCTACTGACGGTCATTTTTCGTACGGTGTGCACACCGGCACACCGTACGAAATTTTTGATTTTGTATATAGTCAAAATTTTGCTAGTGGGGCAATATTTAAAGACAAAGAATTTACATTTGCAAGCGATATTACAACAAAATCAGACAAAGTAGATATACACTCTATTCGCACGATTGGAGATTTTCTTGGTGGTGACTCTAAGTCACTGTTACAAATTTTTAAAGGCGAATTCAAATGGAACAACTTTGATATTAGTTTTTTAAAATCAAGAGGAACAGAAAAAAATCTTGTAATCAAATACGGTGTCAATCTTAAATCTTTTCAGCAGGAAAAGAATATCGAAAAAATGTACACACATATCTACCCATATGTAAAAGTTGAGCTTGGGAAAGATATTTCAATAAATGAAACCGTATACGGAATTCTTAACCTTCACCGAAATGGTGGTCCTTATGTGTACACCTTAATCGACGATTTAACTTTCCATCGCAAAGTTCTTGAGCTTGATTTAACCGAAACGCTAAAATCTAAAAAAATGGATATGAACACACCGGGCGCAACGGTCTATCTTAACATTTACAATGCGACAGAAGCGTATGTTAAAGCAAATCAACTGACAGTACCGGAAGTGTCTTTGACAATTACAGCAGAAAACGAACTCGAGGAAATGAAGAATATAGCGTTGTGTGATACCGTATCAGTGTATTTTCCAACTTTGCAATCAACTGCAAAGGCAAAAGTAACTAAAGTAGTATTCGACTCTCTACTAGAGCGATATACAACTATCGAACTTGGAACACCAAAGAAATCTCTTGCAAATTTATTCAAAAAGGAGGAATAAAAATGCAGTTACAACATCAAAAAATCACTCTAGACGTTAATGACACTAGAGCGTTTACGGTACTCAATGCCCATCAGGGCGACAGTAAGACAAGATTTATTGACATCACTCTCACAGAAAATGGAAACACTATCACTTTATCTAGTAACTATGTAGCAACAGTCAAAGCAAGTATTAATAACAAGACTAAAGCGGTCAATACTGCTGTAGTTGATGCAACAAAGAATGTTATCACTATTGAACTAACAAAGACTATGTTAGACACGCCAGGACTGTTAAATTGCGAAGTTATCTTGCAAGAGGGACAGCAATTTGTAACATCAGCGACTTTTACTGTAAAAGTTGCTGAGTCTGTAATCTCTGATGAATCAGCAATCGTAGCAAGTCAAGAATTTGGCGCTTTAAATGAAGCATTAGAAAACACGAAAAAAATTGAAGATAACGCTGAAGTTGTCAAAGACATGCTCGAACATATTAACGAAGTAGGGTCACTTGATAAAATTTCGCAATCTGTTGTTGATATAAAAAAATATCAGCAACAAAATTTTGCGGATAAAACGAATGAAGAAAAAACAGGCTATTTTACATCAACAAATCAAAGCAATCAAGGTAATTTTGACAATGGTACTTATAGTATTACAACATCTTCAGACAATACAGTTAGAGCAAACTGGATTTTTAATAGTGAGATAGTAACAGAAAAAGGTAGTTATTATATAAGTTTTGATTACAAAACAAATAGCGATTTTGATTTAGGCGTTAAAATTGATAACGGTTATAAAGATTTAGGGAAAATTGGAGCAATCACAGATGGTAACAAGCATACTTTTGTTGCCAAAGTCGATGTTACAAGCTCATTGAATTTGTATGAAATCTATGTGCCAAATATAGCTGATGTAAATATGTCAATATTTAATATTATCGTAATGAGCGAATTTGACTTTGTTAAGTCTTATAGTAATATTACAGAGTATTTGCAGACTCACGATCTTGCAGAAGTAACACCTGAACAGTTTGGTGCAGTAGGAAACGGTGTATTTGATGATACAACTGCTTTGCAAAAAGCAATTGATTATTGTATCACAAACGGTAAGCAACTCAAATGTCAAAATGGTAAAACATATTGCATTAGCAGTCCGTTAAATTTATCAAATACTAGCACTTGTTTAATTGATTTTAACTGGGCGACTTTGAAAGCAATTAAAATAATGGACTATATGTTTAAGTTTGATGGTTCGGCAAATGTTAAAAACGATGTAAAAACATTGTTAAAAAACATTATTATTGATTGTAACAACAAAGCTGGTGGTCTTAATCTTATTTATTCATATAAATTTACTTTTGACAATTTTATGATTAAAAACTGTCAAACTGTTGCAATTTGGATACAAAAAGGTGGGGCTTTCGTCTGTCAAAATGGTACAATAATCGGCGATTGTACACCTGACAGTCGAGGAATTTATAATCAAACTAGTGACTGCCATTTCAATGAAATTGTGATTGTGGATATGAAGAAATGTATCTTTAACGGTGGTACTAACTTCTACAACAAGGTGCACGGATGGTTGACAAATAAAGTTGCAAACAGTATCTTTTTTACTCATTTCGCCGGTTTTGGCTCATTAACTCAATGTCAGTGCGATACTTACGAAACAGGTTATTTGCTACGAACTAGCTATGATTTATCACTTGTTGCGTGTACATACTACAACAACTATCATTTGTACGACAGCGAAATAGCTCCGGTTGTATTTAAATTTAATTCGGGTATTCATCCGTATGCTCGTAGAATTTGTTGCACAAATTGTAGTTTTAACTCACCAAATATACAAGCAACTCTTAGCTCAGTTACTGACGCTCAAATTACTTTTAGCGGCTATACACATTTTATTAATATCGACGGTTACAATACCATTAGCCGAATTAGTCCAACTTTACAAGCTAAAGTAACATCAGACTTTGACGGTTCAGTTAATAAGCTAACATACCGTAACGGACTTTGTTATTATGATTTTTCACTTAAATTTACTAGCGCAATTGGAGCAAGTAACTTACTTGAGATTGCTACAATTCAAAGCCCATACTATCCGTTAGAAAGTCAAATATTTCCTTGCCATTTAACAAAAACTTTGGCAGGCTCGGACTGTATAACAGGCAAATTACTAATTGATGCAAATGGTAAAGTGCAAGTTAGAGTGCCAGGAGGCAATGTAGCAGACTATCAATATTTATATGCTCATTGTTATTATGAGCCAAAAACAATTGGCGAATAATTTTTTTATAAAAAAGGAGAATGAAAATGAAAATGAATTTTTTACAAGGGATTTTTGCAGCTGTATCAGCAGCAATAGTTGCTTATCTTAACATCTTGTTAGTACCGCTCATCGTACTAATAGTAGTAATGATTATTGATTACTTATCCGGCATGGCTCAAGCGTATGTTAGTCATACACTTAACAGCCGAATCGGTGTTGTTGGCATCTTAAAAAAAGTTGGCTATTTAGCTACAGTGGCAGTTGCTGTTATCGCGGATTACATAATCTCTGAGGCTTTAATGCTATTAGGTACTGACATTAAGCTAAGTTACTACATCGGTTTAGTTGTAACGATTTGGTTTATTATTAATGAGTTAATCTCAATTCTTGAAAATTTGGCCGAAATCGGCACTCCGATACCTAAATTTTTAACGAAAATCATTAAGCGATTAAAAGTAACAGTTGAAAAGAAAACAGACACAGAAGAAAGCGAGGATGAGGAAGAATGAGTATTTTAAGTTCAGCCAAAAAAATCCTATCAAATAGAAACAATTACGGTTCCAATCGCTCAACTAGCTGCATTGATTACATCGTTATCCATTACACCGCCAACGATGGCGATACTGCTGCCAACAATGGTAACTTCTTTAAAAATAACAATGTCGGCGCCTCAGCTCACTTTTTTGTTGACTCAAACAAAGTGGTCAACAGTGTGCCGGTCAACTATGAAGCGTGGCACTGTGGTTATGACCCAGGCGGACGCTATTACCACCCAGCTTGCAGAAATTGGAACAGTATCGGTATCGAACTTTGTGATGATAACTCAAATGGTGATATTTATCCATCAGCGAAAACTATCGCAAATGCCGTAGCATTGACTAAAGAACTGATGAAAAAGTATAATGTGCCTGCCTCTCACGTAGTTCGTCATTACGATGTGACCCACAAACTTTGTCCAGGATATTGGTCCGGATCAGATAAAAATAATAAACTTTGGCTAACAGAGTTTAAGAACAAATTAACAAGTCAAAAAGCAAAATTGCAGTCAAATGCAGGACTGTATAAAGTCGCTTATAAAGACCCAATCGGCGGAGCTAGTAAGGCATTTAAAACACTTAAAAAAGGTACAGCAGTAACAGTACTATCTGATGATGGTGCCGGATGGGTTAAAGTCAAGGTCGGCAACACAGTCGGTTGGATGGCCGGCAGCCATCTAGGCAGTAGTTACAGTCACTCAAGCTACAAAACTATTACTGTCAAGGCTGGTACTAGAGTGAGAAGACTTGATAAGTCTGAGAAAAAGTTTGAAACTGATACAAAAGTTAAGTCAAGTCACAAGTGCAGAATCATCTGCACTATTGAAAGCGGAAGGTATAAAGGTTGCAAGTATGCTAAGTTACTTGACTCCGACAACGCAGGCAGAAGTTATTACATTTATTGATTATAAGCATAAGAAAAAGGCTACTCAATCGAGTAACCTTTTTTGCTTTTGCCACTTAATCAGCAAGATTAATTAGTAATTGATAAAATTCTGCGTAATCATCAGCAAAGGTACTGCCTTTAGCTTCTGCACTTTCCTTGATTCTATCAAGTACATTATTAATGCTTTTTTCTTGTTCTGCGTCAACATTTTGATATGCTCTTTTTAATAGAGCTTTTGCTAAATTTTCAGGCTTGATTTTCTCAGGCTTAAATGGGTCAAATATAGGGCCGCCAACTGTTTCTTGGTATGATGTAGTTAAGTCAACATCATCATATCGAGTAGCTACATACTCGTTAGTTACCATATCTACATAGCCACACTTAAAAGATGTTTTAAATCTGCCAGCAGGAGTAAAGCATTGGATAGTAATGTAAGTTCTCTTTTTGTCGCCTTTTTCCCAAACTTTGGTGCAAACCTTTTTCTCACCACCGGCGTGGATGTTGTAGTCCTTATACATTCTTTCCTCAGCCATTTTTACAAGTGTTTTTTCAAAATTTCTTTAATTTTTTTAAAAAAATTATAAAAAAATAGCTAGACTTATCGTCTAGCTATTAACGCAAAGGTCTTAAATACATTATCTGAGATCAAATAACTGCTTGTTGCAACCTTTGACACCTTTGGTGGGCCAACAGGGATTCGAACCCCGGACCAACCGGTTATGAGCCGGTGGCTCTGACCAACTGAGCTATTGGCCCTAACAGTATTTTTAATTATATCAGTGGTTCTCTAATTTGTCAATAATTAATTGTTTATTTTTTGTGCATTTTTCTGTAAAATTAAGAGTTTTTTCGCAAGAAATTTTACTTTTAAAGGTATGTGAAATTTTTGTAAAATGTGATATAATATATACGTAAGAAATATATGAGTAATAAATCGAATTATTAAGAAGCTCAGACTGAACAGTGTTATTTGAATGGAGAATGAAAGATGTATCAAGAGGGTGACAAGGTAATCAACAGCAATGGTGTTGCCTGTGTAATTGACAGAATTGAAAGAATGAAGATGCCTCATAGCAAGATTAGAAAAAATTACTATGTTATGCACGATATTCAGAAAAGTGATAATGTTTATTATATACCACAAGAAAATGAAGAGAATATGCGTTCACCAATGACTAAAGCAGAGGCAGAGGGATTGATTGACAATATTCCTCAAGTCGATCCTATTGATGTTAAATTTGATAGGTTTAGAGATGAAGCATATAGAAAATGTATGAAAGAGGCTACTCCGGAAGTACTGGTTGCTATGTTAAAGTATTTTGTCGCCAGAAAGAAAAAGCGTCAGAGAGTAGGGAAGAGCCTTTCTGCTATTGATGAAAAGTATATGAGAATTTCATCAAGAAATCTATTTTCGGAACTTTCTTGTTCAATGGATATTTCTGTTGAAGAAGCTGAAAACCTTGTGTATGGTAATTTCTCATAATTACTCAATCTAATATTAAATTAGGACTATCGTTTGATAGTCCTTTTATTTTGCATAATTTGCATAAAATTATTATATTTGGCTGAAAAGATAACCGAATAAAATAGATATAAAAAATAAGAACCATTCAAACGAACGGTTCTTATTGGTGGGAGATGGTGGATTCGAACCACCGAAGGCGTTGCCAGCAGATTTACAGTCTGTCCCCTTTGGCCACTCGGGAAATCTCCCATATTATAAAGCCTACTATATTAAGTAGGCTTGTTTTTGGAGCTGGTGGACGGACTTGAACCCCCGACCTGCTGATTACAAATCAGCTGCTCTACCAACTGAGCTACACCAGCTTATGTAGTTTTCTCAGTAATTTGAGTTCTAAATTACTGACGCTCCATTACTATACCACAATAATAATCTGTTGTCAAGAAAAAATTGAAAATATTTTGATTTTTGTTTGTTTATGAGAGAAGTTTGTTCAATTATGTCTGTGGGTAAAGATTAATCAGTTCTGCAAATTAGTTTTCAATTCTGTTTTTGCGTATATAGATAGGTCGTTCAATAAATTGAAAAAAGCTTCTTATGGATTAGCACAATTAAAATTAAAAAACTAATTTATCGCAATACACATAGGGGAAAGAGTAATGAATTACAGTAACAATATAGAATATAAAACAAAAAAATAAGAACCATTCAAACGAACGGTTCTTATTTGGTGGGAGATGGTGGATTCGAACCACCGAAGGCGTTGCCAGCAGATTTACAGTCTGTCCCCTTTGGCCACTCGGGAAATCTCCCATATTATAAAGCCTACTATATTAAGTAGGCTTGTTTTTGGAGCTGGTGGACGGACTTGAACCCCCGACCTGCTGATTACAAATCAGCTGCTCTACCAACTGAGCTACACCAGCTTATGTAGTGTTTTGTGTTAGTGAACTTTCCGTATCTCTAACGCTCCCTTACTATACCATATGGAAAAATTTTTGTCAACAATTTTTTTGAATTTTTTTAAATCTTTTTTAATTCTTTTTAAAGAAAAGTATTTTTTATTGGCTTTTAGTTACACTATAGTGAGGTGAAAAGTGTGAATATAACTGGGCTACAGGTGGCTAATTGTCGAAGAAAATTATTATTATTATTTTTTTTAAATATATCCGATTATCTCTGCACAATTACAATAATTCAGTACAATGGATTTAAAGAAATAAATCCTATAATGATTTATCTGCTTGAGAAACCTATGTTTTGTTTTGTGATAAAGTGTGTTTTGCCTTTATTATTGGTGGGTTATATTTTTTATGCCATTAAGAATGCATCGGATAATCTGATTTATATAGTAAACATTGTGATGCTTGTTGTGGTAGTATTTTACTTGCTGATTAACATTATGCACATAATTAATTTTATAGTTTTGTTCAATATGTACTAAAAGTGTTTTAGAAAATTTGCAAAACATAATCATAATTCTTTTAAAGCACGAAACAACCTTATACTATGATATAATAATTTCATAAAAATCCACCTGTAGCGTACTTGGATAACGCATCAGATTCCGATTCTGGGGATAGCAGGTTCGAGTCCTGTCAGGTGGACCATTAAAAATAAGGAGGTTGGTGTTATGATAAAGAAAATTAGCACTCTTGCTATTTGCGATTTTGTTTTGGCTCTAATCATATATGCCAGAGTAAACCTTAAGAATGCACTTCTTTCTGAAATAACTACAAATACAAGCAGAGAAACTGCTAATCAAGTTTTAACTAACAGTAATTTTGTAGTAGTCATAACACTGGCCCTTGTAGGTGCAGTAATAAGTGTTATGGCTTTATCAAGTACAAAAAACATTCCACAGCTTTTGATGGATATACTTTTCATTGGTGTTGTTGGTGTGGTACTTGCTTTGTGGTGGAAAGTCCTTGCAGTTACCGGTTGGGGATATTTCTGTAGTTATCAAGAACTAATGACCTATGTAGGCTCATTTATGGTTGGTGCTTGTATATTAAAACTTATTACATATATTTTCCGTAAAAGGATTTGATTGTATGGGGATTATAAGCAATATAAAAAATAAATATAAAGTAAATAAAAATATTTTGTGGGCAATTAATGGCATACTGACTGCTATTACAACGGTTTACAGTGGATACATAATTTATTCTTGTTTTCCTATTGTAAAGGGAAGCATTGCTCTAATTACAGTAGCAACACTATGCATTATTTTTAATTTTCTTTCTTTTTGTCTGAATAGAAAGTATCTTAATACGCCCATTTCAATTTGTTCACTGATTATTATGGCATTATTAACTGCTATATTAGTTATTAACCCTAATTATAATTGGTATATGTGGGTTGAAGTTGCGCTAAATGTTGTTACTGCTTTGCTGACTATTATATATCAGTTTGTTGGTGTAAAGATTGGTTGGAAAGAAAATAAGCTGGTGAAAATCGCTAAGGTTAAACTTGACTTTGATTTTAAGCCGGAGGACTTGATTGAAGAATATAAAGTAGCGCTAAATGCTATTGATAAGAAGTATCATTTTGGTGCTAAAGATAGAGAAAAGTTTGAAAAAGAAAAAGAAGAACTTTTGCAGGATACTCACCAAATTTTGAAAGAATTTATCAGTAATGATGAGGTCACTTTGCTTGATAAACTGGAAACACTTTATAAAGCAAAGGCAATTTTGATTATTTCTGAGGACAACTATCTTCTCTGGAAAAATCAGCTTATTAACAACTCAACAGAGATTGAAAGAGTTAAGAAAGAAACAGAAAACCTATACAAAGTAGGTAGTATCAGTGAAGAAGAATACAACCATTGTATGAAACTTCTTGAAGATGAATTTTAAATTAACACTTCAATTTGTTATATATACACAAACGATAATGTATATTGTTTGTGTATTTCCATTTTTTTACTGTTGAAAGAAAAATGAGAAAAATGATATAATAATAATATATGAGATTAGGAAGTGTTTACAATTAACGATAAGCTGTTGAATTGTTTCGGTATAATTACAAAGTCAGAGATTGATTTGTTTCTTGACTGCATAAGTGATTTGATTGAAAGTGAAGTAGTACAGAAAATGTGTAACTTTACTCAGCATGGAGATACAACAACCTTTGACCATTGTTTGATGGTTTCTTTCAAAAGTTTTCAGTTTTGTAGAAAATTCAATCTTGATTATCGTGCTGCTGCAAGAGGAGGACTTCTTCATGATTTGTTCCTTTATGATTGGCACGATAAGGATTTAGAAATAAACCTACATGGCTTTTATCATCCGGGAATAGCACTTAGAAATGCTGAAAAAGCCTTTGTTTTGGATGATAAAGAAAAGGAAATTATTAAGAAACATATGTGGCCACTTACAGTTGTGCCACCAAAATGTAGGGAAGCGTATGTCATCTGTTATTTTGACAAGACATGTACCTTAAAAGAAGTTTTCAAAGAATGGGGAGTGTCCTTGCGTAAACTGATGACAAGGGGTTTAGTTAAGAAGTAGGTGGAGAAAAGTGAACTTAGTGCAATATTTTTTAGCGTTTATGTTATATAGCATTATTGGCTGGGCCTATGAAACTGCACTATATACAGTTCAGGAAGGAAGATATATCTCTTCCGGATTTCTAAAAGGTCCTTACTGTCCGATTTATGGTGGTGGGGCAGTAGCAATGGTATTTTGCTTTTATGGTAGAACAGATAATTCTTGGGTGATTTTCTTTGGAGGTATGGCTATTGCTACAATTATTGAATATTTAGTAGCAGTTATACTGGAAAATTGTTTCCATAAAAAATGGTGGGACTATAGCAATATTAGATTTAACTTTCAAGGAAGGATTTGCCTTTTAGGTGCATTGTGTTTTGGTACACTTTGTATGCTTTTATGTAAAGCAGTACATCCTGCTTTTATGAAAATGATTTCTATTATTCCGGAAGATTATCAGTTTTGGTCAGCTATTGTTTTGGCTGTTATCTTTGTATGCGATTATATTTATACAATAGCTATGTTACATAAAACAAAGAAAACTCAGTCAAAAAACAGAGAGGAATACGAAAATGAACTTCCTCAGCTAAATACTCAGGAGTTGTTTTCTAATTTAGGTAACAAGATTAATAGCAAAATTAAGATTAAAGATAGAATTCACTTTGGTGGTATCAGCTATATTATAGAAAAACTAAAATTAAAACCTTTCTATATAGAAAAGGTTGAACCACTATATGCTCCTATTAAGGAGAAGTTTAAAGAATTTAAAGAAAAATAATAATTAACTAAAATGCGAAGATTTTTAGTCTTTGCATTTTTTTCGGTAAGGAGATAAGATGGGATTTTTCGACTATATTACAAAAATTGATTTTAGTATTCTGTACTATATTCAAGAACATTTAAGATGTTCTTTCCTTGATTTCTTAATGCCACTGTTTGGATTTATTCAAGAGGGTGGTATGGCGTGGATTGTAATTTCAATCATACTAATCTGTTTTAAGAAAACAAGATATTGTGGTTTTGCAATTTTACTTGCAATGGGCATAGACACTTTAATAACAGAATTTACACTAAAGAATATTATTTGTAGGGTTCGCCCTTGTAATATAGATTTCTCTATAAAAATGCTTGTTTCAAGACCTGATTCTTATGGCTTTCCATCAAACCATTCAGCAAGTGCTTTTGCAGCAGCAACTGCTTTGCTTGTTACTTTAAAGAAAAAGAGATGGGCTATTTTGGGATATATCCTTGCAACAGCTATTGCCTTATCTAGATTATATGTTTTTGTACATTTCCCATCAGATGTACTTGTTGGTGCTATTGTAGGTTCTTTAATTGCATTGTTGGTATGCTTCTTAATGAAGAAAACAGGTTTTAAAGAATTTTTGATACATAAAAATATTATTGAGAGGTAAAAATTGTAATGGAAAGATTAACAATTAAGAAGTTGTACAATTTAGACGAAACTATTGCAAAAGATTTGTTTGATGGTCTTACATATCCTTGGGAGGCTTTGCCTTTAATTGGTGACTTTATTATTAAGCTAGGTAACACACTTGATCCTGATATTTACGAAAAGAAAGGTGACAACATTTGGATTGCTAAGTCAGCTAAAGTTTTTGACTCAGCATACCTAAATGGTCCACTTATTATTGATGAAGATGCCGAAGTTAGACAGTGTGCATTTATCAGAGGTAATGCTATTGTAGGTAAGGGTGCTACTGTTGGCAACTCTACAGAACTTAAGAATGCTATTCTGTTTAATGGTGTTCAAGTTCCTCACTTTAACTATATTGGTGACAGTATTTTAGGTCATATGTCACATACAGGTGCAGGTTCAATTACATCAAACCTAAAGAGTGACAAAACTCTTGTAACTGTTTTATTAGACGGTAAAAAGGTTGAAACAGGTGTTAAAAAGTTTGGTGCTATGCTAGGAGACCATGTAGAGGTTGGCTGTAATTCAGTTCTGAACCCAGGTACTGTTATCGGTAAAAATACTAATGTATATCCACTTTCATTCGTTAGAGGCTATGTAGCAGAAAATTCAATCTATAAAAGATTAGGCGAAGTAGCTGAAAAGTATTAATAAATATAGGATAGGTAGAACAAAGCCCCACATATTATTATGTGGGGCTTTACCTATATATAGTATAGTTAAAATTCAATTCCTTTTCTTGCAGATATACCTCTGTCATAAGGATGAGCAACTTTTCTCATTTCGGTACAGTAGTCAGCAAGTTTAAGTATCTTTTCACTTGGGTTGTGACCGGTTAAAACAATTTCGATATTCTTAGGAGCATTGGCTAAGAAGTCAAAAAGATCACTTTCAGAAAGCATATTGTTTTCAATTGCGATAAATATTTCATCAAAGATAACCATATTGTATTTGCCTACTAATGCTTCCTTAGCACAATACTCAAATGTATTTCTGCAATGCTGACGACATTGCAATTTTTCTTCATCAGTCATATCTCTGACAAACTTAACATGGTCAGGACAAGGAGTAAGTGTAATGTTAGGTATAAGCTCCATTGAGCGTCTTTCACCGGAATCATTGCCTTTTAAGAATTGAGAGAATAGCACCTTTCTGTCGCTACCGGCAGCTCTCATAGCAATACCAACAGCACAGGTGGTTTTACCTTTGCCATATCCATAGTAAATGTGTAGCATATAGCACATTCCTTTCTATATATAATAGTATAAGTTATTTTCTAATATAATAATATATCCCATTGAAAAAATAATCAAGTGTGTTATAATACAAAGAAGGAGTGATTTTATGAATTATCAGAAGAAAAGAAAAAGACAGATGATTATAATTCGTATAGTTGCCATTGTGTGTGCAGTGCTTATTTTGGGTTCAGTTTTTGCTGCTGCTTACTTTAGTTAATGAATTTTTTGTAAAATTATTCTTTAAAAGCAGCAAAAATGCCGATTTATAGGGCTTTTAGGGGCGAAAATTCTTTATGTGCAATAAAAATATAATCTTTGTGCATAATATACAAAAACATCTTTAAAATATTTATAAACTTCTAATGATATAATTGTGTAAAAACCTTGAAAAAGCCCATTAAATCTAGTATAATAAGCCTTGCGTGACTGCGATAGATATGCGAAGAAGCGGGAGGTTGCGACAGTTAGTCGGTTTTTCCGTGGAGTATGTCCGATTTTAAACCGGGCGATTAAGTTAAGATTGAGCAAATATTACCCAATAGGGTAACACTATGCTCTTAATGCGCTTTGAACTGCCCGAATGAATAAAATTCATCCGGTTTTTTTAATGCAAGGGTGTGAAACACCCGGATGTGTTATCAGTTAAAAGCACGCCCGCCAACTCAAAACTATTTAAGGAGGCGTTATTATGGCAGTCAAGGAAAAAATTCGTATAAGACTTAAGGGTTACGATCATCAGTTAGTTGATCAATCAGCTGAAAGAATCGTTGCAACAGCCAAGAGAACAGGTGCTAGAGTTTCAGGTCCTGTACCTCTACCAACACAGAAGCAGGTTGTTACAATTCTAAGAGCTGTTCATAAGTACAAGGACAGCCGTGAGCAGTTTGAAATGAGAACTCACAAAAGACTTATCGACATTCTAAGACCATCAAACAAAACTGTTGATGCTCTTATGAAATTAGAACTCCCTGCAGGCGTTGACATCGAAATTAAGTTATAATTTCATTTCAACCTACCGGTAGACAGGGTAAATGTTGGGAAACCAACCAATAACCTAAAAGGAGGAAAACATAATGCAGAAGGCATTAATCGGAAAGAAAGTCGGTATGACTCAGATTTTCGACGAAAAGGGACGTTTCGTTCCTGTAACTGTTGTTGAAGCTGGCCCATGTGTAGTTTCAATGAAAAAGACAGTTGAGAGTGATGGCTACGCAGCAGTTCAGATGGGCTACGGCGATATGAAGCCTCACAAAGTAAACAAGCCTATGAAGGGTCATTTTGACAAGGCTGATGTTGCTCCAAAGAAAGTTCTTAAAGAATTTAGATTTGAAGACACAGATGCTTACAATGTAGGCGACATCATCAAAGCAGATGTTTTTGAAGCTGGTAACAAAGTTGATGTTACTGGTAAGAGCAAAGGTAAAGGCTTTGCCGGCGTAATCAAGCGCTGGAATTTCCAGAGACTTAAGGAAACTCATGGTTCAGGTCCTTGTGTAAGAGACGGTGGTTCAATGGGTTGCTGTTCATCTCCTTCTCGTGTATTCAAGGGTAAGAAGATGGCCGGTCACTTAGGTGCTGAAAAAGTAACAGTTCAGAATCTTGAAATCGTTAAGATTGATGTAGAAAACAACCTCATTGCTATTAAGGGTGCTATTCCAGGCCCTAACAAAGGCTATGTTGTAATCAAAGATTCTGTAAAGGCTTAAGAAAGGGGGACTACAAATGCCAAGTATTAACGTTGTTGATATGAAGGGTTCAAACGCTAAGACAATCGAACTAAACGATTCTATTTTCGCTATCGAACCAAACGAAGCAGTAATGCATCAGATGGTAGTTCTCTATCTTGCTAATCAGCGTCAGGGTACTCAGAGTGCTTTAACTCGTTCAGAAGTATCCGGTGGTGGTAGAAAGCCATGGAGACAGAAGGGCACAGGTCGTGCTAGACAGGGTTCTACAAGATCTCCACAGTGGACACACGGTGGTATCGTATTTGCTCCAAAGCCAAGAGACTACAGCTTCAGTGTAAATAAGAAGGTAAAGAGACTTGCTATGAAGTCAGCTCTATCTTCAAAGGTTGCTGCAGATGAACTTATCGTTGTTGATAAGATCGCTTGTGACGACTACAAAACAAAAACTATGGTTGAGATGCTCAAAGCAATCGGCTCTGAAAAGAAGACACTAATCGTTCTTCCAGAAGTTGATAGCAAAGTTATCAAGTCAGCAAACAACATTCCTGGTGTTAAGACTTGTCAGTATAACGAAATCAATGTTTATGATATTCTAAATGCAGACAAGCTAGTTATCGCTGAGGGTGCAATTGCTAAGATTGAGGAGGTGTACGCATGATCGCTCATGACATCATTATTCGCCCAATCATCACTGAAAAGTCAATGATGGGTATCGCTGAAAAGAAGTACACCTTTGAAGTTGCTAAGACAGCTACAAAGATTGATATTGCTAACGCTGTTGAAGAAGCTTTCAAAGTTAAAGTTGCTAAGGTTAACACAGTTTCTGTTCGTGGCAAACTAAAGAGACAGGGCAGAACACAGGGCTATACAAAGTCTTGGAAGAAGGCTGTTGTTACTCTAACAGAAGATAGCAAGAGCATTGAATTTTTTGAAGGCATGATGTAAGCCTAATTAAGAATTCTAAAAAATTACTAATTAATAGGCAGAATGTATGGGGCTTCACCATAAACCCCGCAAAGCCATCATGAGGAGAGTGAAATCAAATGGCCATTAAGGTATATAAACCGACCACAAACGCACGCCGTAATATGTCGGTTACTGATTACTCATCTCTTTCAAAGGTAGCACCTGAAAAGAGTCTACTACAGCCAATCAAGAAGAATGCTGGTCGTAACTCTTATGGTAGAATTACTGTTCGTCACAGAGGCGGCGGTAACCGTAGAAAGTACAGAGTAATTGATTTTAAGAGACAGAAGTTTGACATTCCTGCGACAGTTAAGACATTAGAATATGATCCTAACCGTTCAGCATTTATCGCACTAATTCAGTATGAAGACGGCGAAAAGTCATACATCATTGCACCGGAAGGTCTCAAGGTTGGCGACACAGTTGTTGCCGGTCCTAGTGCAGATATTAAGCCTGGTAACGCACTACCACTAAGTGCTATTCCAACAGGTACATTCATCCACAATATTGAACTTTACCCAGGTAGAGGTGCTCAGCTAGCTAGATCAGCTGGTAATATGGCACAGCTAATGGCTAAAGAAAACGGTATGGCTCTACTTAGACTACCATCCGGCGAACTAAGAAACGTTTCTGATAACTGTATGGCTACAATCGGTGTTGTAGGTAACTCAGATCACGAAAACGTTAAGATTGGTAAGGCTGGTAGAAAGAGAAATATGGGTTGGAGACCAACAGTAAGAGGTTCTGTAATGAACCCTAATGACCACCCACACGGTGGTGGTGAAGGTAAATCACCAGTCGGTCGTCCAGGTCCATGTACTCCTTGGGGTAAACCTGCTCTTGGTTACAAGACTCGTAAGAACCACAAGGCTTCTGACAAGCTAATTGTAAGAAGAAGAAACGGTAAGTAAGACGGAAGGAGCTAATTTAATATGAGTAGAAGTACTAAAAAAGGCCCTTTTGTCCAGCCTAAGCTGCTCGAAAGAGTCATTGATATGAACGAAAAGGGAGAAAAGAGAATTCTAAAGACTTGGTCAAGAAGTTCAACAATTTTCCCTGAATTTGTAGGTCACACATTTGCAGTCCATGACGGACGTAAGCATGTTCCAGTATATGTAACTGAAGATATGGTTGGTCACAAGCTTGGTGAGTTTGCTCCAACTAGAACATTCAGAGGTCATGCTGGTAGTAAGACATCTAAATAAGCGGAAGGAGTAAGCAAGATGGAAGCAAAAGCATATGCAAAATATGTTCGAATTTCACCTCGTAAGGTTTCAGTTGTACTAAACCTTATCCGTGGTAAGGACGTAAAACTTGCAAAGGCTATTCTCGAGCATACCCCAAAGGCCGCTTGTGAGCCACTACTTAAGTTGCTCAAGTCAGCAGTTGCTAATGCTGAGAATAACCACAGCATGGACACATCTGCACTATATGTTGCAGAATGTTCAGTATCCCAGGGCCCAATTCTTAAGAGAATTAGAGCAAGAGCTCAGGGTAGAGCATTTAGAATTGATAAGAAAACATCTCATATCACTCTAGTGCTAAAAGAGAAAGAATAAAGGAGGTTTGTAGCAATGGGACAGAAAGTTAATCCACACGGTATTCGTGTAGGCGTAATTAAAGACTGGGACTCAAGATGGTTTGCCAGCAAGAAAGATTTCGGCGATACACTTGTTGAAGACTACAACCTTCGTAAGGTATTAAAGAAACAGCTTTATACAGCAGGCATCTCTAAGATTGAAATCGAAAGAGATGGTAAAAAAGTAAGACTTCACATTCACTGTGCTAAGCCTGGTATGATTATCGGTAAAGGCGGTAGTGAAATTGAGAAGCTAAAGGCTCAGTGTGAAAAGTTCTTAAACAAGCCTGTTAACATCAACATTGTTGAAGTTAAGCATCCTGATACAGATGCTCAGCTTGTTGCAGAAAACATTGCACTTCAGCTAGAAAAGAGAATTTCATTCCGTCGTGCTATGAAACATGCAATCGGCAGATCAATGAAGTTCGGCGCTAAGGGTATCAAGACAATGTGTTCCGGTAGACTTGGCGGTGCAGAAATTGCAAGAAGTGAACAGTATCATGAAGGTACTATTCCTCTACAGACACTTCGTGCTGATATCGACTACGGTTTTGCAGAAGCAAACACAACATACGGTAAGATCGGTGTTAAGGTTTGGATCTACAAGGGTGAAGTAATCGGTAATGTACAGAAGCGTCCAGCTCGTAAAGAAGGAGGCAAGAAGTAATGTTATTACCTAAGAGAGTAAAGTACAGAAGAGTACACAGAGGTCGTCTTACAGGTAAAGCTTACCGTGGTAATAAGGTTACTTACGGTGAATTCGGCCTTCAGGCTTTAGAGCCATCATGGATTACATCAAACCAAATCGAAGCAGCCCGTGTAGCTATGACTCGTTACTGCAAGCGTTTCGGTAAAGTTTGGATTAAGATTTTCCCAGATAAGCCGGTTACAGCAAGACCTGCTGAAACTCGAATGGGTAAAGGTAAAGGTAACCCAGAATATTGGGTAGCTGTTGTTAAGCCAGGCAGGGTTATGTTTGAACTTGGTGGTGTTGACGAAGCTACAGCAAGAGAAGCTATGCGTCTTGCTGCTAATAAGCTACCTATTAAGTGTAAGTTTGTTACAAAGGAGGTTGAACAGTAATGACATCAAAGGAAATTAGAGAACTTTCTACTGAAGAACAGCAGACTAAGCTAAAAGACTTGAAGGAAGAACTATTCAACCTTCGTTTTCAGCTTGCTATTAATCAGCTAGAAAACCCAACAAGAATTAAGGCAGTTAAGAAAGATATTGCTAGAATTTCAACAATTCTTCGTGAAGATGAATTAGCTGAAGCTTAAGGAGGATACAACAATGAGCGATAGAAATTACAGAAAAACTGTTGTCGGCAAGGTTGTATCTGACAAAATGGATAAAACCATTGTCGTTGCAATCGAAGACAGCGTAAAGCATAAGCTTTATAATAAGATTGTTAAGAGAACTGTTCGCTATAAAGCACATGATGAAAATAACACAGCAGGTGTAGGCGACAGAGTAAAGATCATGGAAACTCGCCCACTCTCTAAGGATAAGAGATGGAGACTAGTCGAGATCATTGAAAAAGCTAAATAAGTTAGCTTGAGAAAAAGGAGGAACACACTGTGATTCAACAGCAGACTTATCTCAAGGTAGCCGACAATACTGGCGCTAAGGAACTTATGTGCATTCGTGTTCTCGGTGGTACTAAGAGAAGATATGCCAACATTGGCGATGTTGTAGTTGCTTCTGTAAAGAAAGCAACACCAGGCGGCGTTGTAAAGAAGGGTGATGTAGTTCGTGCAGTTGTTGTACGTTCTGCTAAGGGTGTTCGTCGTGAAGACGGCACATACATCCGTTTCGATGAAAACGCAGCTGTTATTATTAAAGATGATAAGAGTCCAAGAGGCACTCGTATTTTTGGACCAGTTGCTCGTGAGCTTCGTGAAAAGGACTTCACAAAGATCCTTTCTCTAGCTCCTGAAGTACTTTAATTGGAGGTGTCAAGTTATGAATAATAAAGTTCATGTTAAAACAGGCGACACCGTTGTAATTATTAGCGGTAAAGACAAAGGCAAGCAGGGTACTGTTATGGCTGTTTCACCAAAGGAAGGCAAAGTTATCGTTGAAAAGTGCAATATGGTAACTAAGCATGTTAAGCCTAGAAGAATGGGTGAAGCAGGTGGTATCCAGAAGGCTGAAGGTGCTATGTATGCATCAAAAGTTCAGCTAGTATGCCCAAGATGCAAAAAGCAGACTAGAGTTGCTCACAAGATTAACGCTGACGGCTCTAAGGATCGTATTTGCGCTAAGTGTAAAGAAGAAATTTAAAGGAGGATTTCACAGTGGCTAGATTAAAGACTTTCTACAAAGAAGAAGTTGCACCGGCTCTTATGAAGAAATTCTCTTACAAGAGCGTAATGCAGATTCCAAAGCTAGATAAGATTGTTATCAATGTTGGTGCTGGTGAAGCTAAAGAAAACCACAAGGTTATCGACTCAATTTGTACTGACCTTCGTGCTATCACCGGCCAGCAGCCAATGATTTGTAAAGCAAGAAAATCAGTTGCTAACTTCAAACTAAGAGAAGGTATGGCAATTGGTTGTAAAGTAACACTAAGAGGCGACAGAATGTATGAATTCCTAGATCGTCTATTCAATGTTGCTCTACCAAGAGTTCGTGACTTCAGAGGTATTAACGGTAACTCATTTGATGGTCGTGGTAACTATAACATGGGTATCAAGGAACAGTTAATTTTCCCTGAAATCGAATATGATAAGATTGATAAAGTTCGTGGTATGGACATTTGTTTCGTTACTACAGCTCAGACAGATGAAGAGGGCCGTGAGCTACTAAGCTTAATGGGCGCTCCATTCACAAAGTAAGGAGGAATAGTTGTGGCTAAGACAGCAATGAAAATCAAACAGCAGAAAGAGCCTAAGTACTCTACAAGAAAGTACTCTCGCTGCAAAATCTGCGGCAGACCACATGCTTACCTCCGTAAGTACGGTATTTGCCGTATCTGCTTCCGTGAACTCGCTTATAAGGGTGAGATTCCAGGCGTTAAGAAATCAAGCTGGTAAGGAGGTAAAGTTATGCAGATTACTGATACAATTGCAGACTTACTTACAAGAATTCGTAATGCAAGTTCTGCTAAACACGATACAGTTGACATTCCAGCATCAAATATGAAGAAGGCTATTTGCCAGATTCTTGTTGATGAAGGTTATGTTAAAGAATTTACTACAATGGAAGATGGTAAGCAGGGCGTAATTAAGGTAACACTTAAGTACACTGAAGATAAGACTCCTGTAATCACAGGTCTTAGAAGAGTTTCAAAGCCAGGCTTACGTATTTACAGCAATGCAGAAAACCTACCAAAGGTTATGAAAGGCCTTGGTATCGCTATCATCTCAACTTCTAAGGGTATCATGACAGACCGTCAGGCTCGTAAAGAAAATATCGGTGGCGAAGTTCTTGCATTTGTTTGGTAAGGAGGTGCCGAGATGTCTCGAATTGGAAGAAAACCTATAAATATTCCCGCTGGCGTTACTGTTTCAGTAAACGAAGGCGTTGTAACTGTTAAGGGTCCTAAGGGTGAATTAACTCAGAAGGTACACCCAAATATGACAGTTGAAATCAATGGTGATGTTGTTGAAGTTAAGCGTCCTGATGACGACAAGCTAAACAGAAGCCTACATGGTCTTACTCGTTCTTTAATCCATAATATGGTTATCGGCGTTACAGAAGGCTACAAGAAGGAACTAGAAGTTAACGGTGTTGGTTACAGAGTTCAGAAGCAGGGTAACAAAGTTGTTATGAACCTAGGTTTCTCTCATCAGGTAATTGTTGAAGAAACAGACGACATTAAGATGGAAGTTCCAGATCCTAATAATATCATTGTTCTTGGCTGCGATAAGCAGAAGGTTGGTCAGTTCGCTGCTGAAGTTAGAGAAAAGCGTCCACCAGAACCATACAAGGGTAAGGGTATTAAGTATAAGGATGAAGTTATCCGTCGTAAGGAAGGTAAAGCCGGTAAAGGCAAGTAATTAAGGAGTGAATGACAAATGGTAAAAAGACCTGATACAAAAAAAGCCCGTCTAAATCGCCATAAGAGAGTTCGTGGTAAGATTAGCGGTACTGCAGAATGTCCACGCCTTTGTGTATTCCGTTCTACTAACAACATTTATGCTCAGTTAATTGACGATGTTGCTGGTGTTACACTTGCTGCTGCTTCTACTCTTGATAAGAGCATTAGTGGCAATGGCGGAAACAAAGAGGCTGCAAGAGCAGTTGGTAAGTTAATTGCTGCTAAGGCAGCAGAGAAGAATATCGTTGATGTTGTATTCGACAGAGGCGGTAATATCTATCACGGCCGTGTTAAAGAATTGGCCGAAGGCGCCCGTGAGGGTGGCCTCAATTTCTAAGGAAGGGGAGGAATTACTTTGGCTAATTATGATAGAAATGACGACAGATTTACAGAAAGAGTTGTTACAATCAACCGTGTATCAAAAACTGTAAAGGGCGGTCGTATTTATAAGTTCGCAGCTCTCGTAGTTGTAGGTGATGGCGAAGGTACTGTTGGTTTCGGTATCGGTAAAGCTGGTGAAGTTCCAGACGCTATCAGAAAGGGTATTGAAGATGCTAAGAAGAACCTAATGAAGGTTTCTCTAAGAGGCACAACAATCCCTCACGAAATTATCGGTGAATTTGGTGCAGGTAGAGTTCTTATGAAACCTGCTGCTCCTGGTACCGGTGTTATCGCTGGTGGTCCTGTTCGTTCAGTTGTTGAAGCTGTAGGTATCAAGGACATCAGAACAAAGGCTCTTCGTTCTAACAACCCTTGTAATGTAGTTAGAGCTACACTAGAAGGTCTAAAGAATCTAAGAACAGCTGAAGAAGTTGCCGCTATTCGTGGCAAATCAGTTAAAGAAATTTTATAATAGGGAGGTTGCTAAGAATGAAAATTACTCTAGTAAAAAGCCTTATCAGCACTAAGAAGGATCAGATTGCAACTGCCCATGCACTTGGCCTAAAGAAGATTGGCGATACAACAGAACAGCCAGACAACCCTTCAACACAGGGCAAGATTGCTAAAATTGTTCACCTTATCAAGGTTGATGCTTAAGGGAGGTGCAAGGTAAATGAAATTACATGAACTTTCACCAGTAGATGGTTCTAAAAAGAGCGTAAAGAGAATTGGTCGTGGCCATGGTTCCGGTTGGGGTAAGACTTCCGGTAAAGGTCATAAGGGTCAGAAGGCTCGTTCAGGTGGTAGTATTCGTCCGGGTTTTGAAGGCGGTCAGATGCCACTACAGAGAAGAGTGCCAAAGAGAGGTTTCAACAACATTTTCAGAAAGAAGATTGTTGCTCTTAACCTAAAGCAACTAGAAACTAAATTCGACAACGGTGCTGTTGTTGATGTAGATGCTCTAAGAAATGCTGGCCTTGTAAAGAACTCATTTGACGGTGTCAAGATTCTAGGCAACGGCGAATTAACAAAGAGTTTAACTGTTAAGGTTGATGGTTTCTCAGCAGCTGCAAAAGAAGCTATCGAAAAGGCAGGTGGAAAGGCTGAGGTGATTTAATTGTTTAAGACAATTAGAAACGCTTGGGCTATTCCAGACTTAAGAAAGAAAATCCTTTTCACTTTATTAATAGTTCTAGTATTTAGAATTGGTTCAGTTATTCCTGTTCCATTCTTAGATATGGGTGCTCTAAATACACTAATGAAGGGTGTTGATGATAGCGGTTCAATGCTTAGCTATCTAAACACACTTTCCGGTGGTGCATTCTCAAATGCAACATTGTTTGCAATGGGTGTTACACCATATATCAACAGTTCAATCATTCTACAGCTTCTATGTGTTGCTATTCCTCCTCTTGAAAGAATGGCTAAAGACGGTGAAGTTGGTAGAAAGAAAATCGGTAAGATTACTCGTTATGTAACAGTTATCCTTGGTCTAATTCAGGGTGCAGCTTACTTCTGGTACTTATATCGTAGTAATGTTACAGTATATAAGAGTGGTTTTGATCTAGTTTACTCAGCTATCATCATCATTCTTGTATTCACAGCCGGTACTGCCCTAATGATGTGGATGGGTGAACAAATCAACAACTATGGTATTGGTAATGGTATTTCAATCTTACTATTTGCCGGTATCATCGCAAGATTCCCTTACACAATCAGCAGACTAGCCGGTTTCTGGAAAACAGGTCTTGAAGGTTCAACAGAAATGCTTGTTTTCGTTCCACTATGGGTTGTAATTTTCCTAGCAGTTATCTGGGTTATTACATTTATGCAGGATTCAGAAAGAAAGATTCCTATTCAGTACGCAAAGCGTGTTGTTGGTAGAAAGATGTACGGTGGTCAGTCAAGTCACCTTCCAATCAAGGTTGCACTTGGTGGTGTTCTTCCAATCATCTTTGCTTCTTCAATCCTATCAATCCCTAGTACAATTCAGATGTTCTGGCAGCCTAAGTCAGGCTTCTGGGTAAGTTTCTTCAATGCGTTCAGCACTGAAGGTTGGTTATATATGGTACTATACTTCATCTTTATTCTAGCTTTTGCTTATTTCTACACAGCTATTCAGTATAATCCTATTGAAATGGCCAATAATCTAAAGCAGAATAATGGTACAATCCCAGGTATCAGACCTGGTCAGCCAACAGTTGAGTTTATTCAAAAGATTCTTTCAAGAATTACACTAATCGGTGCTATGTTCCTAGCTCTTATCGCACTTGTTCCACTAATTTACACAGCTGCTACAGGTATGACAGGACTTTCAATGGGTGGTACATCAGTTATCATCATCGTAGGTGTTGCTCTTGAAACATCAAAACAACTTGAATCCCAAATGATGATGCGTCATTATAAGGGTTTCCTTGATTAATAAACGGAGAAAAAAATGAAGTTAATATTTTTAGGTGCTCCTGGTGCCGGTAAAGGCACACAAGCTGAAATCATCAGCAAAGAATTAAATATTCCAACAATCTCCACAGGAGATATGATAAGGGAAGCGCTGAAAAACGGTACTGAGATGGGACTTAAAGCTAAGTCTTATATGGAATCAGGTGCTTTAGTACCTGACGAAGTTGTAATCGGCATTGTAAAGGAAAGACTTTCAAAGGACGATTGCAAGAACGGCTTTATCCTAGATGGTTTTCCAAGAACTATTCCTCAGGCCGAGGCTCTGGACTCTATGGGTGTTGAAATTGACCTAGTAATTGATCTAGAAGTTAGTGACGACATTATCATTAACAGAATGTCCGGACGCCGTGTCTGTGAAAAGTGTGGTAAGACTTATCACACAATCAACAAGCCTTCAAAAATCGAAGGTGTTTGTGATGTTTGCACAGGTGCCCTTATTCAGCGTAAGGACGACCACATTGATACAGTAAAGACTCGTCTTGAAACATATCATAAGGAAACAGAACCACTTAAGGATTATTACGAAGCACAGGGTAAGCTAAAGCTTATTGACTGTCCAGACTCTATTGACGGTACTACAAAGCTAGTACTTGAAGTACTTAAGTAAGAAGGTTTTAGAATGGTAGTTATCAAATCATCACGAGAACTTCAACAGATGAAAGAGGCTTGCAGAATTTCTGCTAATGCTTTAGTAGTAGCAGGAAAAGCAGTTGAACCGGGTGTTTCAACACTTGAAATTGATACTATCGTCCGCAAGTATATCGAGAAAGAGGGGGCTACCCCTTCCTTTCTCGGATATGGTGGATTTCCTGCAAGTGCATGTATATCAGTAAATAATGTGGTTATCCATGGCATACCTAGCAAGAAACAGATCCTTAAAGAGGGTGACATTGTTAGTGTTGACGTTGGTGCTTTTATTGACGGTTTCCACGGTGACAATGCTTACACTTTTAAATGTGGCAAGGTTAGTGCTGAAGCTGAGGCACTTTTAAAGGCTACAGAGGAAAGCTTGTATGAAGGTATCAAACAAGCAAAGGCCGGTAATCGTGTTGGCGATATTGGCTCAGCTGTTCAGAAGTATGTCGAAGATCGCAGTTACTCGGTTGTACGAGATTTTGTCGGCCACGGAGTAGGTGCGAAACTACATGAAGACCCTAGTGTACCTAACTATGGTACTGCCGGAAGAGGTGTAAGACTAATTCCCGGTATGACTATTGCAATCGAACCTATGGTTTGTGCAGGTGACTATAAGGTAAAGGTTATGCCTGACGAGTGGACAACAGTAACTTGTGACGGTAGCCTTGCTGCTCATTTTGAGCATTCCATTGCCATTACTTCCGATGGTCCACAAATCCTAACAATTCCTGACTTAAAGTGAGGTAAGGATGATTAAAGAAGGATCAATCGTAAAAGCAAAGGCAGGTCGTGATAAAGACGATTTGTTCGTTGTAGTTGGTATTGATGGTAGTTATGCTTACATTGCCAACGGCAAAAGAAGAAAAGTGGAGAAACCTAAGAAAAAGAAGTTGATTCACTTACAGCATACAAATGGATGTGCAAAAACTTATAAAACTAATCCACAAATAAAAAACAGTATTAAAGAGTTCGGAGGTTTATAATGTCTAAGCAAGATGTTATAGAAGTAGAAGGTACAGTAACTGAAGCTTTACCAAATGCTCAGTTTAAGGTTGAACTACAGAACGGTCATGTTATTTTGGCTGTTATTTCAGGTAAATTAAGAATGAACTACATTCGTATTCTACCGGGTGATAAGGTTACAGTGGAGATGTCTCCATACGACCTGACAAGAGGAAGAATTACTTGGAGAACAAAGTAATTCATTAAATACAAGAATTTAAGAAAGGAATGATACTTAATGAAAGTCAGACCTTCAGTAAAGAAAATTTGCGATAAGTGCAAAATCATCAAAAGACATGGTAAAATCATGGTAATCTGTGAAAACCCAAAGCATAAACAGCGTCAGGGTTAATTAGTAAAAACTTTTAAATTTTATGGAGGTGCACAATGGCTCGTATAGCAGGTGTTGACTTACCAAGAGACAAAAGAGTTGAAATCGGTTTAACTTATATCTATGGTATTGGTAGAAAGACTGCAACAGACATTATTGCAGCAACAGGTGTTAATCCTGATACAAGAGTAAGAGACTTAACTGAAGAAGATGTTTCAAAGTTAAGAGAATATATTGATAAGCATTGTATTGTTGAAGGCGACCTTCGTCGTGACATTGCTTTTGACATTAAGAGACTTATTGAAATTGGTTGTTATCGTGGCGTTCGTCATAGAAAGGGTCTTCCAGTAAGAGGACAGCGTTCTAAGACAAATGCAAGAACTCGTAAGGGCCCACGTAAGACAATGGCAAACAAGAAGAAGTAAGGAGGATTAAGCAATGGCAGCAACTAAGAAGACTGTACGCCGTCGCCGTGATAGAAAGAATATCGAAAAAGGCGCAGCTCATATCCAGTCAACATTTAACAATACTATTGTTACTATTTCTGATACACAGGGCAACGCTGTATCTTGGGCTAGTGCTGGTGAACTAGGTTTCAGAGGTTCTAGAAAATCTACACCATTCGCAGCTCAGTCAGCAGCTGAAACAGCAGCTAAGGCTGCAATGGAACACGGTATGAAATCCGTAGAAGTTTATGTTAAAGGACCTGGTCAGGGTCGTGAAGCTGCAATCAGAGCTTTACAGTCAGCAGGTCTTGAAGTAACAATGATCAAAGATGTTACACCAATCCCACATAATGGATGCCGTCCTCCAAAGAGAAGACGTGTATAGTAGATAGAAGGAGGAATAGTTATGGCAAAGAATATGCAGCCAATCGCTAAGCGTTGTAAGAAGCTTGGTATCGAACCTTCTGTTATGGGTTACAACAAGAAGACTACTAACAGAAACTCTAACGGCAATATGAGAAGAAAGAAGAGCGAATATTGCTTACAGCTTAACGAAAAGCAGAAAGTTAAATTTATTTACGGCATTATGGAAAAGCAGTTCCGTCGTTACTACGACCAGGCTGCTAAGAAGGAAGGTAAGACTGGTACAGTCCTACTAACAACTATCGAACGCAGACTTGATAATGTTGTATTCAGACTAGGTCTTGCTTCTTCAAGAAGAGAAGCTAGACAGCTTGTAAACCACGCTCACTTTACAGTAAACGGTCAGAAGGTAAACATTCCTTCATATATGACTAAACCGGGCGATGTAATCAAGGTTAAGGATAGCAGCCGTTCAAAGGCAAGATTTAAGGAAATTGCAGAAGGCGAAACAAAGTCAATGGTTTCACCTAAGTGGTTAGAAAAAGATGCTGACCTACTTGGCGGTAAGGTTATCGCAATGCCTGAAAGAGATGATATTGACTATCAGGTAGAAGAACATCTAATCGTCGAATTGTACTCCAAGTAATCCACGCATCCGTAGGTTATTAGAAACAGGCACATATATGTGTGCATATATGTTTAGGAGGTTATTTCATGATCGAAATTGAAAAGCCAAGAATTGAAGTTGAAGACCTATCTTCTGACGGCAAATTCGGCAGATTCGTTGTTGAACCACTAGAAAGAGGTTTCGGCAACACACTAGGTAATAGTTTAAGAAGAGTTCTTCTTTCATCCCTTGAAGGTGTAGCTGTTCAGTCAATTAAGATTGACGGTGTGCTTCATGAATTTTCAACAATTCCTGGAGTTAAAGAAGATGTTACTGAGATTGTTCTTAATATGAAAAGCCTTGTTTGTAAGCTAAACGACAATGGTCCTAAGACTGTAGAAATATCTGCAACAGGTCCTTGTGAAGTTAAAGCAAGCAACATTAAGGCTGATAGCGATGTTGAGGTCCTAACTCCGGACCTTCACATTGCAACACTTGGTGAGGGTGCAACACTTAATATGGAAATCACACTAGACAGAGGCAGAGGCTATGTTCCTGGCGAAAAGAACAAGCAACTTGCAGGTAACAATGTTATTGGTGTACTTCCGGTTGACTCTATTTACACACCAGTATTAAAAGTAAATTACACTGTTGACAACACTCGTGTTGGTCAGATTACTGACTACGACAAGTTAACCCTTGATGTTTGGACAAACGGTGTAATCAATGCACAGGAAGCAGTTTCTCTAGCTGCTAAGGTTCTAACAGAACACCTAAATCTATTTGTTGACCTATCAGATAAGGGTTCAACAACTGAGATTATGGTAGAGAAAGACGACAAGGGTAAGGAAAAGGTTCTTGAAATGACTATTGAAGAACTTGACCTATCAGTACGTTCATTCAACTGCTTAAAGCGTGCAGGAATCAACACTGTTGAGGATCTTATTTCTAAGAGTGAAGACGATATGATGAAGGTTAGAAACCTTGGTCGTAAGTCACTTGAAGAAGTAATTCAGAAGCTTGAAAGCTTAGGTTTCGGACTTCGTGACGAAGACGAATAATAAAGACACTTATAATTCCAATATTTAGGGTAAAGGAGTGATATAAATGCCAAGAACAAGAAAGCTAGGTAGAGCTACAGATAGCAGAATGGCAATGCTAAGAGCTATGGTAACATACCTATTTGAAAATGGTAAAATCGAAACAACTCTTGCTCGTGCAAAGGATGTTTCTTCAATGGCAGAAAAGATGATCACAGTAGCTAAGGAAGACAATCTTCACAATAAGAGAATGGTTATGGGTTTTGTAACTAAGGAATCAGTTACTCATAAGCTATTCACAGAGATTGCTCCTAAGTATGCAGACAAGAATGGTGGTTACACAAGAATCACTAAGATTGGTCCTCGTCGTGGTGACGCTGCAGAAATGGCTATCATCGAATTACTATAATTTCATTGATACTTTAAAAGGCTTGTCTTTATGACAAGCCTTTTTGTTATGTTCACCAGTTAGTAGTGTGATACCTATGGGATTATCGTTCTGTTTACAGGTGATAAATTAAAAATATCTACATAGGGTAAAGCACCGATATAAAGGTTAGTTTGTAACGGCCCACCAATTAAGTGAACATCAAAGATAACGAGTCATAGGCGAAGTTTGATTTGCTAATATGAACTTATGTAAAAATTTTTTTGAAAAAACTTTTGCTGAAAGACCCTATAACTGTAACTCAAAATCGTTCCTATATCTCTAACTATAAAATATAAGAAAAATTATGAGTTACACAGTAGAGGCGAACATCGTTTTTGTCTTTACCTAAAATCAAAACTAAAAAACCAATTATAATGTACAAGAAAAAACAAAATGCACAAGTAGTTAGTGTAGGCTAACTGCTTTGTTTGTACAAACTTACAAAAAGAAAAATATAATAAAATTTTTATTGACATAGAGGGAAGGATAGAGTAATATATAGTTGTGGTTAGCGAAAGCTAACTAAGTACAGAAACATTATTACATTATGTTTTTACTTTGTTGTCACAACAAACCCATGTGAACTCTATTTATTTTTTTGGTGTATACTTCTTGCTGAAATGTGACAACAAAACTAACTTCGCCGAATAATTAAAATGCCAATTAATTGTTCAGCAAACTCTTTTCTCCTTAAAGGAACAGTTCTGCATACAGCTGTTCCTAAGTTTAGAGGTGCTATGGGAAACCATAGCCCTCTAAATCATGATTTTGCTTTCAAGTTTTTCTTATGAAAAACTTTTATTTTTACTTTACAGTTAGCAAATGCTAACTGTAAAATTTCCTTAATAAAGGAATGATAAATATGTCAGAGGATTTATTAGTCAAGCATTGCTCACCAACATTAGCCGGACTAAAAACAGGCAACCTTTTTAACTGCACTTGCAGTAGTGAGAAGGAAGCTGTGAATTTTGTAAATACATACAACAAGAAACTTTCTAAAAAAGGAATAAAACTTATTCTGCTGAACTATTCTAACAACAGAGCATTGCTATACTTGTATCGCAAAAATAAGTTAAAAAGTGACTTGTCAACTCCTTATGCTGAGTTTTTGCTTAGAATGCAAGGATACAACAGTATTGATGTTGAAAGTTGTATTGCTCAGTTAAAGAGGAGAGTAAAAACTTCTAGTGAATTTCCCCACGAAATCGGACTTTTCCTCGGTTATCCCCCTGAGGATGTTTACGGTTTTATTTGCAACAAGGGCGCTTGTTCAAAGTGTACAGGTTGTTGGAAAGTTTATGGTGATGAGAAAGAAGCCTTGAAAAAATTTGCAAAATTTAAGAAATGCTCTCGTATTTATTACTTAAAATGGAAACAAGGTTTTTCACTTGAAAAACTAACTGTTTCAGCTTAGAAAGGAAGAGATATAAATGAGTAAGATTGCAGTTGTATACTGGAGTGGTACAGGTAACACAGAAGCTATGGCTAATGCAGTAGCTGATGGTGTAAATGAAAACGGCGGTAACGCAACACTTTATACTGCTGATAGCTTTAACGGTGATATGGTCAATGACTTTGATGCTATTGCTTTTGGTTGTCCTGCAATGGGTGCTGAAGTTCTTGAGGATGAAGAATTCGAACCTATGTTTAATGGTTGTGAATCATCACTAAATGGTAAGAAAATCGCTTTATTCGGTTCATATGGTTGGGGCGATGGTGAATGGATGCGTAACTGGGAAGAGACTTGTACTTCTGACGGTGCAGTTCTTGCAACAGAAAGTGTAATTTGTAATGATGCACCGGATGATGATGCTATTGCAAATTGTAAAGCACTTGGTGCATCATTAGTTTAATTTAAAAATAAAAATCTATAAAAATACCTTAAAATTATACCTTCTTTGGCTATCCTTTATGGATAGCCTATTTCCTTTTGTGAAAGGTGTTGATTTTCTCTTAAACTGTCTGTAGAATATTCTTAGGTGAAAAATATGAGTACAGTTAATTTTGTAGAAAAATTATACAGAGAACACAACTTAACAGATAGTGAACTGAAAGAAATTCTTTTAACTACTGATAGCAAGGTTGATGAAGCTTTGCAAAAGTATGCACAAAAAGTTAGGGATAAAGTCTTTGGAAAAAATGTGTATATCAGAGGGTTAATTGAGGTCAGTAACTACTGTAAGAATGATTGTTATTACTGCGGAATCAGAAGAAGTAACAAAAATATTTGTAGATATAGATTGACAAAAGAACAGATACTTGATTGTTGCAAAAAAGGTTATGTACTTGGCTTTAGGACTTTTGTTTTGCAAGGTGGTGAAGATTTTCACTATTCTGACGATGACATTTGTAGTATCGTAAGTGAAATAAAAAGCAACTTTAGTGATTGTGCAGTAACTTTGTCAATAGGTGAAAGAAGTTATGAAAGTTACAAGAAATATTATGATGCAGGTGCTGATAGGTTTTTACTGAGAGAAGAAACCTCAAATCCGTTACATTACAGAAAACTTCATCCACAAGAAATGAGTTTGGAAAATAGAATACAATGTTTATATAATCTGAAGAAAATCGGCTATCAAGTAGGTTGTGGGATTATGATAGGTTCACCTTATCAAACTGTTGATGATATTATTCTTGACCTTAGATTTTTTCAGAAATTTATGCCACATATGATTGGCATAGGACCATTTGTACCACATAAAGATACTGACTTTAGAGATAAACCTATTGGTGACTTAAAGTTGACTTTGAGAACTTTAGGGATAATCAGACTTATGATTAATGATGTGTTACTTCCATCAACAACTGCACTTAGTACAATTGACCCTAAAGGCAGAATCCTTGGAATTTTGTATGGAGGAAATGTGGTAATGCCAAATTTATCTCCACAATTTGCTAAGGAACATTACACTTTATATGATGGAAAATTAAGTACAGGTAAAGAATCGGGAGAGATGGTTAAGGAACTTGAAAAATCTTTGAAAAATTTTGATTACAGTATTGAAATCTCTAGAGGTGATACTCCTAGAAAATAAAATAATAAAATTTATAAAAATCCCATTGTAATGGGATTTTTGCCTTTTAAATAGTTTATTTTATATAATAAATTCATTCACTTGACGAAAATATAAAAATATATTATTATTGTATACGTTATATTGCACAAAAATCGAAGAATTTGTTATGTATAAAATCAATAGCAAAAATGAAATTTTTGTAATATAATATAGTTAAGGTTAATAAAAAATAGGAAGAAAAGTATAATAGGCTCAATGTGATTTGATAATTTACGACATAACCTAGATGTTAAAATAAATATTGTACGGCTTTTTCCGTTTAGAAATTAATGTACTGGAGGAATTATGATGTTACCAAAGAAAGAAGTAGTAGCTATGCTTCTTGCCGGTGGACAGGGCTCTCGTCTTGGTGTATTAACTAAGAAGATTGCTAAACCTGCCGTTCCTTTCGGAGGAAAATACAGAATCATTGATTTCCCATTGTCCAACTGTGCAAATTCAGGTATTGAGGCTGTTGGTGTTTTGACACAGTATCAGCCACTTGTACTTAACGAATATATTGGCAATGGTCAACCATGGGAACTTGATGGTATGAATTCTGGGGTTACTTGTCTTAGCCCTTACGAGTCTAAGAAAGGCTCTGAATGGTATTCTGGTACTGCTAATGCAATTTATCAGAATATAAGCTATATTGATAGGTATAACCCTGAGTATGTTGTGGTACTTTCCGGTGACCATATTTATAAGATGGATTACGCAGATATGATTAAGTTCCACAAAGAACATGATGCTGCTTGTACTATTGCAGTTATTGATGTTTCTCTTGAAGAGGCATCTCGTTTTGGTATTCTAAATACTAACGAAGATGGTTCTATCTATGAATTTGAAGAAAAACCTGCTCATCCAAAGAGTACAAATGCCTCAATGGGTATTTATGTATTTAGTTGGAAAGAACTAAGAAAATATTTAATTGAAGACGCTGAAAATGAAAACAGCAGTAACGACTTTGGTAAGGATGTTCTACCTGCAATGTTAAATGCCGGTGAAAGAATGTTTGCTTATCCGTTTGAGGGTTATTGGAAAGATGTAGGTACTGTTGAGTCACTTTGGGATGCTAATATGGATCTTCTAGACCCTAACCTAAAGCTGGACTTAAGGGATATTTACAGTAAAAACCCTATGTTCCCACCTCACTATGTATCTGAAACTGCTACTATCAAGAATTCTAACATTTCTGATGGTTGTATTGTTGAGGGTGAAGTTGAGAATTCAATCCTATTCCCCGGTGTTAAGATTGAAAAGGGTGCTAAGGTAGATTATTCTATTATTATGCCTAATACAGTTGTTAAGGCAAATGCCGATATTAAATATTCTATTGTATCTGAAAATACTGTAATCGGTTGTAACGCAGTAATCGGTGGCAACCCTGAAGATACAGAAGATAAGGATAAATGGGGTATTGCAGTTATCGGTGATGACCTACATATTGGTGACAATGTTGTTGTTCCACCTGCATCTATGATTGGTGAAGATTTGGAGGCAGAATAATGAATAGAAGTAACAATGTTCTTGGTCTTATTTTTTCAAACACTAATGAGGGTTGTATTAGTCAGCTAACTAACAAGAGAACTATGGCTAGTGTACCTTTTGGAGGAAAATACAGACTAATTGATTTTCCACTTTCTAATATGAGCAATGCCGGTATTAACAATGTTGGTATTGTTGCATCATCTCATTACTTTAGCCTTATGGACCATGTAGGTAACGGTAATGCTTGGGATTTATCAAAGAGAAAAAGTGGACTTACAATTTTACCACCTTTTAGTGGCAAAAGTTTTGATAATGTGCTGGAAACTTTGGACAGCCTTCATGGTTATATTGAACATGGTTCTGAAGAAGAAGTTTTGATTTGTAGCACAAACTTTATTGCAAATATTGATTATCAAAAGATGTATTATCAACACACTCAGACAGGTGCTGATGTTACATTCTGTTATCAGTATCAGGATATTAACAACAATAAGTCTTATCCAATGATTGCTGAAATTGATGATGATAAGAGAATTAAGAAATTACAGATTAATCCACCTGTTACCGGTGAATGTAACCTAATTTCCGGTTCTATCTTAATTAAAAAAGACCTACTAATATCTATTGTTAAGCAATGTGTAAGTACAAATAACATTGACTATAGAAAGTTATTCCTAAACTTTGATTTAGAAAAATACAAGGTTTGTGGTTATGAACATAAAGGTTTCTTAAAGACAATTTGCTCAATGCAGGATTACTACAATATTTCTATGGATTTAATGAATCCTGAAGTAAGAGCAGATTTGTTCAATCCGGAAAGACCTATCTACACTAAGGTTAGAGATGACAGACCATCAAGATATGGCTTTGATTGTTCAGTTAAGGGTAGCCTAATTGCTCAAGGTTGCATTATTAATGGCGAAGTTGAAAATTGTATTATTTCAAAGGGTGTTTACATAGGTCAGAATACTAAGGTTAAGAACTCTATTATTATGCAGGATAGCGTAATCGGTGACAATGCTACAATCAACAATGTTATTATTGATAAGGACTGTAACATTGCTGAAGGTGAACAACTAATGGGTGCACCTAACTATCCGGTATATATTGAAAAAGGCTCAGTTATTTCTTAGTCTTGTATTTTTCTCAGTATATGTTATACTTATAATATAATCTTAATAGGAGGTAATTGAGATGAGAATTTTATATTGTGCAAGTGAAGCTAATCCGTTTTGTGGTAGTGGTGGTCTTGCTGATGTGGCAGGTAGTTTACCACATACTTTAAATAGAAAGGGTCAGGACTGCAGAATTGTTGTTCCTCTATATGGCTCAATGCCATATGACCTAAGATGTCAGTTACAGTACATTACTAACTTTTGGGTTCCTGTAGGTTGGAGAAGCCAATATTGTGGTCTTTTCTGGGCACAGTGGAACGGTTGTACATATTACTTTATTGACAATGAATATTACTTTAACAGAGATAACCTATACGGTTATTATGATGATGCAGAAAGATTTGCTTTCTTCTCTCGTGCTATTATGGAAATGTTACCATACATTGATTTCCATCCGGACATTATTCATTGTAACGACTGGCAGACAGCTCTTGTACCTGTTTATTACTATCTATTCTATAGTAAGAACCCATGGTACTACAACATTAAGAGTGTATTTACTATCCATAACATTCAGTATCAAGGTAAGTATGGTTGGGAAGTTAACACGGAATGTGTTGGTGTTCCTCCAACAGAAACTAAGATTATCGAAATGGATGGTAATCTAAATATGATGAAGGGTGCTATTGAATGCTCAACAAGAGTTACAACAGTTTCACCTTCTTATGCAGCAGAAATCAAAGACCCATGGTTTGCTTATGGTTTGGAAGCATCTCTAAACAGAAACCATTGGAAACTTTGTGGTATTCTTAACGGTATTGACTGTGCATCTTATGACCCTGCAACTGACTATCAGCTATATGCTAACTATACTAAGGATGATATGTCAGGTAAGGGCATTTGTAAGCAGAAGTTACAGGAAAGACTTAACCTTGAACAGAGATGGGATGTTCCTATCGTTTCTATGGTTACTCGTCTGGTTAGCCACAAAGGTCTTGACCTTGTTCGTGGTGGTATTCGTGACCTACTAAATACAGAAAATATGCAGTTTGTTATTCTTGGTTCAGGTGACCAGGAATATGAGGATTTCTTCAATCAGTTAGCTTGGGATTATCCTGGCAGAGTTTCTTTCTGTCATGGCTTTGTTCCTGAATTAGCAAGAAAGATTTATTCCGGTTCTGATATTTTCCTAATGCCTTCAAAGCAAGAACCTTGTGGTCTATCACAGATGATTGCTCTTCGTTACGGTACAATTCCTGTTGTTCGTGAAGTTGGTGGTCTAAAAGACTCCGTATTTGACTCAGCTGATAACTATGGTAATGGCTTTACATTTAAGAACTATGACATTGCTGATATGTGCAATGCAGTTAAGAGAGCACTTGCCGGTATCAAGGATGATTGGGGTTGGCATCAGTTAATGTGGCGTGCAATGATGAGTGATAACTCATGGGATAGAAGTGCACAAGACTACATTAATGTATATAACGATACATTAAATTGGGCATAATACCCTATACAATGATAGTGGTAGGTTATTGTTAATCTACCACTTTTTTGTTCCTGTTCATAAATTATTTATAACTCATTAATATATTTTGCTTTATAACTTAAAGTATATGGTTATAATAATCTATTATAGTAGGATATAATGGGCGTATGATATATTAGTAATATTGAGGTAAAGATGAAAAAAATCGTTGGGTGTTTGCTTATGACACTGTTAGTTTTTTCTTCTATATTTAGTTTAACTACATTTGCTTCTGCAAAAGAAGAAAAGACAGAACCAATTAAAAATAAAAGTGTAATATATTTTAAAGTGCCAACAACCGGCAAAAATGCTTGGGGCAAGGGTCAAATATTATATTGTCACATTTGGGAAGCCGGTGGTGGTGAGTTTTTCGGCTGGCAATCCAAAAGTGAAAAGTGCGAAAAATATAAAGATGATGTATGGTACTATGACTTGGATAAGCTGAAAGCAAGTAATGAACTAGAGGGTGGCTTAAAGAAAGGCAGAACTTATGCCGTTATCTTTAGTAATAATATTGGCAACCAAACTTATGACCTTTATTTTGACTCAAGTTGTATTGGTGACATTGTTGTGTGCAATGGGGGGACCCAGAGTAATCCGGTTAGTCCCGGTAAGTATTGTGCTATAGCAGAATGGAAAGATAACAGTGAGTTTGATTCTGTTGTATACGAAAAAACTCCTCCTAGTGACCAGAAACCGGCTAAAGTTAATGTTAATGATGAAAGCAGTTTATCAAAAGAAATGGGATTTGCAGTTATTGTAATTGTAGCTTCGGTTGTGTTACTTTTAGCACTTGCATTCGTTATTACATCAGCAATCAAAAAAAGAAAAATTAAAGAAGAATAAAAGGACTGAAAGATATTTGTTATCCATCAGTCCTTTTTTGTTTTGTGTTATTTTATTGTTGATTACTTTGTTTAGTCGTTTGATTTTAATTTCCTTATAATTATTTTTTTAAAATTCTTTTGTGTGTTAAGGTGAGTCCCGTAAATTAGGGCTTTTCAATTTTGTTTGAGGGTAAAGGTAAGTTTGTTTTAAATTTAATTGGCTATAAAGAAAAATTTATAGTGAGATTATGCATTTTAAATCATAT
>OLNQ01000087.1_pt1 | contig 101042 bp, 73 predicted proteins | sample 1672821 | NCBI WGS metagenome assembly OLNQ01 (sample SAMEA3136727, study PRJEB25190) | human gut metagenome | biome: human gut; feature: human-associated habitat; material: faeces | place: Austria | collected 2013 | reverse complement strand
CATATTTTGAAGTTACTCCTCTTTTTTATTGGGTCATATCATTTTAGCACATACATAATAATTATATTAAACTTTATGAGGTGCAAGCCACTTACCTTTCCACACATAGATGACCATTAATACTAGACCTACCATCCAAGATACCGGATACAAAACATAGATACCGTCTATTGTACTAAAGAATGGTAATACCACTTGTAACCATACAATACGAAATAGGCACATTGAAGTTAGTAGTACAACCATTGGTGGGATACTTTTGCCTGTACCTCTAACTGTACCGGCTAAGCATTGTAAGCAACTGATTAAAATATAGAATGGACAGAAGTAATCCATTGCTAATTTGCCATATTCTATTACATTAGGGTCATTTGTGAAAAGTCGCATTAATGGTGTTGAGAAAGTTAGAAGTAAAATACCTGTTATGATAGTATAAACTGCACCCATTGCTAGTGTAATCCACATACCCTTTTTTACTCTGTCAATTTTATTAGCACCATAGTTTTGACCTACGAATGTGGTAATAGCCATACTGAAGCTTAATACCGGTAAAATATTGAAACCATCTATCTTCATATATGCACCAAAACCAGCCATAGCTGATGCACCAAACTGATTTACACTTGACTGTACAAGTACATTAGAAAGTGAAATTGTCATATTCTGAATACCTGTAGGTAAACCTATTTTGATTATTCTACCGGCAGTAGATTTATTAAGTTTTATATCTTTTAACTTAATTTTATAAGGTTCATTTACTTTTACTAAGTAGCCTATTGCTAATATGCAAGAAACTACTTGGCTAATATCCGTAGCAATAGCAGCACCCTCAACACCCATTCCCAGAATATTGATAAACACAATATCAAGGATAATATTTGTAACTGAGGCATAGCCTAAATAGTAAAGTGACCTTTTAGAATTACCTGCTGCATTAAGAATACCTGATGCCATATTATATACAACATTAAATAATAAACCACCTGAATATATCCTTAAATATGTAACTGAGTCACCTAAAACTTCTTTAGGGGTATTCATCCAAATAAGTATTTGCCTACTAAGAAGTACACCACCTACTGTTAAAACTAAACCTAAAATTATTGAAATTGCTACTGCTGTATGAACTGCATCATGGGTTCTCTTTCTATCCTCAGCACCTAAATACTGAGATACTACAACACCGGCACCTGTTGCTGCACCTTGGCTAAAAGCTATTAACAAATAAATCAGTGATGTACTAGAGCCTACTGCTGCTAAGGCATTACTGCCTACAAAGTTACCTACTATAATTGAATCAACTGTACTGTAAAGTTGTTGAAGTAAATTACCTAAAATAAGTGGTATTGAAAAGAATAATATTTGCTTAACTATATTACCTTGTGTCATTAAATTTGTTTTTCTTTTGGCAATAGCCATTTATATCATCTTCCCTACTTTTTTCGCCATAAATATTATATAACCTAAGTTGCAAAAATTTCAAGTAGTAATATACACAAAATAAGAGCAGTAGAAACTACTGCCCTTAAGTATTAATTTGTGTCATACCTAGCCTTTAGTTTTTCCAATGCCTTTTTCTCTATTCTTGAAACATATGACCTAGATATATTCATAATTGAAGATACTTCTCTTTGAGTTAGTGGTTTACTTCCATTAAGTCCATATCTCAGATTGATAATTTGTAATTCTCTTTTAGTTAAAGTTTCTGTTAGGTACTTATTAATCTTTTGGAGATTTAGCTTTTTATCTAGGTTATCTGCAAAATCATCATCAATAGAAAGTAAATCCATTAATTTTAGGGTGTTACCGTCTTTGTCAATATCAACTGCATCTTCTAAAGAAACATTTTGTGAGGACTTTTTCAGATTTCTAAAGTGCATTAGAATTTCATTTTCAATACACCTTGATGCATAACTGCTGAGTTTTATATTTTTGTCCATATCAAATGTATTTATGGCCTTTATAAGTCCTATTGTACCGATTGAAACCAAATCATCTTGGTCAACATTTACTGCATAATATTTTTTAATAATATGTGCCACTAATCGCAAATTATGTTCTACTAAAATATTTCTAGCCTTAATATCACCATTCTTTGACTTTAGTAGATATTCCTTTTCTTTATCTTCTGACAAAGGTTTAGGGAATTTTCCATTACCACATATGTGAAGAATAAAAGTAAAAATATACTGACCTAAAAAATTTATAAATTCCAGCACAACACCACCTCCAAATTATTAGTACATTTTATTCAATGAATTTGGCATTTTGCTTGTACTTATAATTTTTATTTAAACAGAAATAGCTAACAACTAAATGGTATCAGCCTTTCTTATTACATAATGATTTTACTTTGAATGTTGCAACACTTTGCTATAATCGACCTTGATAAGTGGTTCTTCCCCGATTTTGTCTGCTGATTGATAAGCAATATGTCCTACAGTACCAACAAAATTAATTGTGTTGTCCCTATTAACTGCCATAATATCGGACGGTTTTCTTTCAGTTGGCTTTTTGCCGTCACTGAAAGTAAAGCCCTCACTTTCGGCATCAATCATAAACTGATTTGCTACTTCCTTATCCTTAAGATAAACATAGATTCTTCCATCATTTTCTGCTAATAAGTTTTTAATTCTTGACATAAAAAATTCTCCCTTTGAGTATTAATTCCACAAAGAGAGGTAAAAAAATAACACCCATCGTTACCGATAGATGTTGACCAGTCTAAATATATACACACCATCGGTTAAGCTTTACCACCTTGCCTTTTGGTAGGTTGGTGTGCGATCATAGGGCTTACTCCCTCACGCACTCTTTATGGTAGTTTCATGATAACACTTAATAATTTATATGTCAAGAAGAATTTAAAATAATTTCAAAAGTAAAACTGACACCACATGGAGTGATGTCAGTTATTTATACTAAGCAATTATTATATTGACATTGTACCGTCTGCAAGGTCTTTTGCAACAAATGGAAAGAAATAAAAAGGAACTGTCAGTAATTTTTGCTCAGGATTATAACCATAATTATTTTTGGATACTTTGATAGCAAATTCAAACTTATTATGATTAGAAAATTTATTAAGTGAATTAAGAGTTCCTCTACCCTTTTTTACATCAATAGGATATAGTTTATTATCAGATTCTATAATAAACTCCAGCTCAGCTGAACTTTTTCCTCTCCAATAAAAAAGTTTATGTTCTTTTGCTATTAATTCATTTGCAACAAAATTTTCAAAAAATATCCCGGAAAGAGTATTTTCTCTCTCAACTGAAACAAATGAAGATGCATTAATTCCACTTTGATAAGAAAACATACCTATATCACCTAGAAACAATCTAAAATTACTGTCACTATCAGGTATTAGCGGCATAGTAATATGTTCTTTCAACTGAAAAGATTGATTGATAATATGAGCCATTGTAAGCCACTGTAAAGATGTAGCGAAATCTCTTGTTCTACCCTTTTCCTTAATAAGTCCCGGAGAAAAATTCTTTGACTCTTTATTAAGTTGCTTATAAATATTCTGAAACAATACACGAGAACGAAGTATAGATTCCTGACTAGCTTGATATAATTCCATATCGGATAGGTAATTATCGTACAATACTTTAAGAATTTCTCTTGATTCAAGTAAATTTCCATTATCAATAAAAGATTCTACTGCTTCAGGCATACCACCAACTAATAAATATTTATACACATAATCCATGGCTAATTCATGTAATTGGTAATCAAGTGGTTTCTTATTTTCATATGATTGTTTGATAGTATTATATAACATTTTGTTGCTATTCATAAGGAATTCATCCAAAGTCATTGGATAAACTGTAACTTGATTAATTTTTCCGACAGGAAAAAGAAATTTCTCAGATGTTTGTGAACCTCTCTTGTGAGATTCCCTTTGAAGTTTAATCCGAACCATTGAGCCGGTTGCAATAACAGGGACTTCTCTATAATCCTGACAAAAATATTTTAATGAAGAAATAATATTAGGACATTCTTGTATTTCATCAAAAATTAATAAAGTATTCTCATTGATTTGTTTTCCAAATCTTAATGATATATATTCTATTATCTTACCGGCATTTGCTGTAGTAGAACAAAAATCACGAACTTCATCCTCTATCTTACAATCAATATAAATATAATTATTTTTATAGAATTTCTTCGCAAAAAGCTCTAATACAAGATATGTTTTTCCTACTTGTCTTGCTCCCCAAACAATCAATGGCTTTTTTCTTTTATTATTATTCCAATTAACCAATGTTTGTAATGCAATTCTTTCCATAAAAATTCTCCTTACATTTGATATAAAAATTATATCATTATTTGCACGAATATTCAAGTATTTTAATCTATTAATTGCACAAATAGTACTTTTATTATAGCTATTAATTACACAAATACATAGGTATCTTAAGGTTATAATTGCACAAATCCTCTTTAATTATAATTTTTTCAAAAAAATAATATGGTGCAACCCTATTTGAGTTACACCATATAAAAATATATTTATTAATTCACCTTTACTCTACACTTTAGAGTTTCACTATTTGTTTTAACGCTAACTATTGCATTGCCCTTTTTCTTAGCTAGGATTTTGCCGTATTTATTTACAGTAACAATCTTAGTATTTGAAGAAGTGAACTTAGCAGTTCCTACTTTACCCATAACTTTCAGTGTATAGGATTTATTTTTCTTTAGTGTAAGTGAAGTTTTGTTTAGCTTAGGTTTCTTCACTACAAGTGTCATAGTTTTAGATACCTTATTATTTGTAACGGTAATTTTAACTGTACCTAACTTATAAGTAGTGATTACACCCTTACTGTTTACCTTTGCAATTTTAGTATTGCTACTCTTATAAGTAGTTTTACCAACAGGATTTTTAATTGTAGCTTTTACAGTAGTTTTAGCCTTTACATAAACAGATTGTTTAGCTTTCTTTAGAGTAATAGTTGTTTTCTTTAACTTTGGAACAACCTTTTGGGCTACAATCACCTTACCACAAGTTGAACAATGAGAACCCTCAGTTAAACCTGTATGTGTATATGTAGGTTTTACTGCCTTATCCTTAACTACTGTATGACCTAGCTTTGGAACTGCCTTTTGTGGAGTAATTACTTTGCCACATACTGAACAATGCTTACCTTCAGTTAGACCATCCTTTTCGCAAGTTGGTTTAACTTCTTTATCTATTACAACAGTATGAGCTATCTTTTCAATAGTTTTCTCAGAAACTACATTATTACAAATAGAACATACATATTCCATTTTACCAGTTTCTTTACAAGTAGCTTCTTTAAGCACTTTCCAAGTACCGTTATGTAGAACTGTAACTGTTGTAGTAACTGTTTTACCATTTGAAGTAATGGTTAATGTTTGTTCACCGGCTTTTGTATTGTCAAAACCTGTTACTGTGTAATCATCAACATATGATGAAGAACCATCTGTATAAACTGCAACCAGCTTTAAACCGTCATTACAGAATGTTTCACCCTCAAAATACTGTTTTACTGAGAAATCAGTTGTGATAACCAGATTCTCAACCTTATTTTCTACAACATTAATATTGTATGTTGTTGAAATATTATTTGAAGTTGTAGCAGTAATTACTGCTTTACCACTCTTTATGAATGATACTACACCATTGTTATTAACTGTGGCTACTGAATTATTACTTGAAGTCCATTTAACTGACTTATTAGAAGTGTTATTTGGTGTAAAGTTGGCTGTCAGCTTTGTTTTTTCTCCAACATAGAAAATATCTTTATTTTCTGTATATGGAGAAGTTACATTAATTGAAGTTGCTTTTACTTCTGATTTACCGGTGAATTTAGCAGTAATTTCTGCAAATTCAGTCATTTCAATAATATATGTAGGGTCTGAACTTACTTTTTGACCGTTTACATACCAACCTGCAAAAATTGAGTCAGCTGACTTTTCTGCTGTAAGTGTTACATCATCCCCAACAAAGTAGTAACCGTCACTACTTGTCTGTGTAACATTACCGTCACCCTCTGTAACAATAGTTAAAGGTAATTTCTTATTAACCTTAAGAACTGTTGGTTCGGAAGTCATTACTTCTAGATTTTTATTTTCAAGAATTCTGATTGATAGATAATCCGAATTACTTAAACCTGTAACAGTAGCATCAACCTTATTGTTAATTGTTACTGCCTTTGACCAATCAGCATTTGCAGTTAATGAAGAAACCGTTGCTACTTGATATGAATAGTTTTCATTTAGGTTAGTTAGATAGTACTTACCATCTGAATATTTAACTGAAACATTTTTGCTAACTGACTTTTTAGCATAAACATTTACTGTTGTAATCTTACCGGACATATTGTTGCCACTAGACTTTAGTCTAACTCTTAGGATAGTTCTTACTGTCTTAGGATATATATTAATATATCCGTCACAAGTATGCCATACACCATCTTCTGTACAATACTCATACTTATCATCAAACTTTTCTACTGTACGAAGATTGTTATAATCAATAGTTACTGTTGGTGCCGATGGCTGAATGATACTTTCTTTACTTTCAATATCAAAGATACTGTCTCTTGAAGATAAGATTTTTTCATAAACATAATCAAATACTTCTTCAATATTCTTTGCATTAATACCGAAATAATCATTTACTTCTTTAATTATCTTTGCATCAAATTCTTCATCAGTATGAATAATATTTGAATTGTCACTATTAATATACTTATAGAATAGTTGTTCACCCAGTAGTCTAATCTGACAAAGTGACTTCATTTCATATAAAGTATATTCAGCTAATGAGTCATCATTTAAAGAATCATCAGAAACAATATCCTTAAATAGACCTGTTGAAAGGAGATTACTGTTTTTATTCTTATAACTGTTAGAAATTGTGTTATAACCTGATTCTACTGCCATTGAAATATAGTTTGCAATAGCAAATGAATCTGCTGCCTCATACATATCACCAATGCCAAAGGCTAAATCTACTACTTGGAATGTAGCTGAAAGTGCTTCATACCAAATTGCCAACTTACCAAGTGACTTAGAAATAGCTTCATCAAGTACAATATTTGCAACTGAATTTGCAGTAGCTGAGGCGAAATTCTTAGCAAGTTCTAATCTAAAGTCATATGAGTCATTTAGTAACTGTGACTTTAGCTTTTTAGCCTCATCAGCGATTAGCTTTTTGTAGTTGGTATTAGCTGACTTATACATTAATGAATTAAGCTGAGAGTCTTTCATAAAATCTCTAAAGCGTTCTTCATCAGAATAATAACTGATTAAAGTATTTAGTAGTAATGTGGCTTGTTCAACAGATGCTTGAGCCTTTAACTGAGTATAAAGGTAACGAGAAGTAACTGCATCGTTATAAGCATTAATAGGATTTTCTACTAATAATTCAACTGCCATACCACCGTATTTACTTACACCTGTGATACCCTTAAATAATGCTGAGTTTTCACTATAGCCTAGGTTATCACCAACTAGCTTTTTAAATGTAGTAACTGATATACCACCAACTGCTGATAGTCCAAGTTTTCCATAGAATGTATTAATAATTGAATCTTCATCAGTTGAGTTTTCTAAATTACCTGCTAATTCGTTTATTGTATTAGTGCTATCTAATGCATTACTGATAATAGCAGTTACCTTTTCTTTAGTTGTATTATCACCAAAATCAAAGGAATCACAAGAACTTTCTATAACAGAAAGAGCATTCTTAACCGCACTTACATACTGGTCACTTACTAATCCGTTAATGTTTTGTTCTGAATTATCATCGGTAATCATTTTAACAAGTAATTCATCAATTAATTTCTTCTTATCATTCTTTGTAAGTGTTTCAAAATCAATTGTTAATGCAAATTTTAGGCTATTATAAACACCCTCACCAAGAGAATTAGCCATATCACTGTTTTTAACATATAGGAAGTTGTTACCGTTTAATAGATAATCAGCTGATGACTTTCTGCTATTATCTTCTTTAGTAGTTAAGTCGTTAACTTTATCTGTAGAATTAGCAAAACTATAATAGTTAAAGTCTATCGGTGTTACTGTTACACCACCACCGATACCGTCAAGCACCTTATATGATGCTGACTTAAACTGTGCAATATCATCATAGTTAATTGCGTTATATGCTACATAATCAAAATAGATTGATTCGTCAGGTGCAAGAGTACTTATATTAGTTGCAATACTGCCATCCTTTGAGTACTTATAATCAACATACTTACTTTGATTATCTGCTGATACAGTTCTAACATTCATTAGTCTTGCATCTACTGAAAAATCAGGAGAATAATTTTCATCTGATGGGTCAAGACCAAGTGCTGTTGAAGTAATATTCTTTACAATATTATTAAAGTCAAGAGAAGGACAAATTGCATCAATATTACCAACATTCTTTAGTCCTATATTAAAGTAGAAAGCATTGTTTCGGATTTCTTTACATACTTCAACATTAAACATTATGTTTGTCATACCGTAAACATCAATAGGTTCATCGGTTTTGAAAGAAGTCTTAACTGTCTCTTCAAACTCACTTAGCACACCGGAATAATCTGCTGACAAGTCATAAGAACCTACCTTATCACCACGAACAATCCATGACAGTGTCTTAGTTTCTTGACCTACAAGTTTATCAAACTTAACATTCTTACTGTTACACCATTCACCGGAAACATTATCCATTAGGTGAAGTCCATCAGGTACATTTAGGTTCACTTCATTATTTGTTAGGACAAAGTCTTTAGTTGCGTTATTTACAATATGAAGTTTTACATCAAAGAATTCTTTTAGTGTCTTTGCAGTAGCATCAAACTGTAGAATTGCAATAAACTCTTTATTCTCTTTATTTGGAATAAAGCTAATACCACTAATAGTAGAATTTCCGTTACCGTTAGGTTTGTTTTCGTTAGGTTTAGAGCCACCGGAATTAGAAACAGTATATTTTATAATTTTGTTATCATTTCTAATATACTTAATTGGAATTTCTTTTTCACCATATCTAACAGTAACTTCAACAGAATAAACATTTTGGTTAGCTGGGTCATATACATCGATACCTGCATCAACAATTTCGTTAAATGTCATTCTTGTTACTTCAAAAGTACCGGTAACAAGTTCTTCCTTAATCATAGTTAGAGTAATTTCTCTAGTTGCATTTGTAAGGACTGTTACATTCTTTCTAACAGGTAAATATCCTGACTTGTAACAACCTACTAATGTATCACCACCGGCAAGGTTGTATGAAGAATAACCGTTACTATCGGTATAAATAACCTTTTGGTTATCTTCACCTAGATTAAAGTAAACAGGTGCTTGAGGAATAATCTTGCCCTTTTCATCAACTACTTTAACTTTTACTGTACCGATTGCAGTTCTTTCTTTAACTGTTACTGTGAAAGTTGCAGTTGACTGTTCACCAAATGAGTCTGTTACAGTTAGCTTAACTTCATATGTACCTGCTAATCTATAACTTTTAATAGGTTGAATATCATCAGAATAAGTGCCGTCACCAAAATCCCAATGATATGAAACAATACTGTCGTCATCTGTTGAAGAATAACCGTCAAAATATTCTTCAACTCCCTTTTCCATTACTTCATTACCGTTGATTCTGGCAACAGGTTTTTCATTATTTCCTTTATCTCCAACAGTTTTGTATTCTACTGTATTTGATAAAGTTGAGGAATAGTTACCTGACTCATCATAGGTTTCTACTTTGTAAGTATATTTCGAGTCAGTCTTAGAACTGATAGTATCATAAAATTCATATGAATGGTTAGAAGAAACTTGTCTTGAACCTAAGTATGTTTCTCTACCCTTTTCATCAATTCTGTAAACCTTAAAGCCTGATAGGTCACTGTCTTTATTATCTGACCAATTAAGAGTTACTGTGTTTTTCTTAATTTCTGCTTTTAGGTTATTAATTGATGGTGCTAAGTCATCATATGTATAAGTATAAACTTTGCTATATTCTGACTTTAGACCACTTGTATCTGTACAATATACTCTAACATAAACTTTCTTTGAGTTAGTAATACCTGATAAAGGAATATCAGCTGATACTGTTTTATAGTCAGCATTTATGTTCTTCACTGAACTAAATGTTTTGTAATTATCTTCACTCTCAATTTTATATTCAAAAGTAACTGTATCTACTAAGTAATTATCCTTTACTAAAGCACTTACTGTATGGAACTGTTTACTGATTGAAGAATTGCTATCAGGAGAGATACTAATAACTTCAGGAGAAATTATATCCTCAGCAAGTTTTGCACTTACTGTCTGTGAGAATTCACTTACATTGCCTACTGTATCTGTAACGGCAATTTTGTAATAATATACTGTGCCACTCTTTGCAGTAGTATCGTAATAATTAATCTGCTTTAATCCACTTGAAAGTAGGATAAATCCACTATCCTTTTCAGTTGAACGATATACCGAATAAGTTGACAAGTCTTCTTCAGAACCTTGTAACCATGTTAGATAAATTGCATTATCTGTACTTGTAGCTACTAAATTTGTAGGTGAAGATGGTGCAGTTTTGTCAATCATATATTCAACAAATGGTGCATTGCTTGAAGTATCGCTAACATTACCGGCAAAGTCAGTTGCAACTGCTCTTACATAAATACTACCATCATTAAACTCATCAACATTTACATTAAATGAATATGTTGCAGTTTTTGATGCTATTGTAAATTCTTTATTTGATAGAGATTTCCAAGTTTTTAGGTCAGTTGAAATTTGAATTTCTATTGACTTAATACCGTAGTCGTCCCCGGCTGTTGCACTAAAGTTAATTACTGAGTTTCTTCTACCGGCTGACGGTGATAATGAAGTAACTACAGGTGCAGTTGTATCATCAGCAGTTGTAACTTCTAATGTATCGGAATATCCACCAATATTACCGATTTTATCAACACCTGCTACACGATAAATATGAGTTGTATTTGGTGTTAAGTTTTCAATAACATAACCGTTATCGGTAATGTTATCTTTCACTACCTTAAAGTTACCGTTTTCCAATTTTTCTTCTAGAACATAACTAGCTAAATCTTCAGCCTTTGGTTGTTTCCATTTTAGAGTAACTTTTGTAGAAAGAACTTTACTGATAGCAAAATCTGTTACCTTATCAGGTCCTTGATTATCAATCTTGTACTTAACAATCTTAGGTTCACTTTCGTTACCCTGTAAGTCATATACAACTGCCTTAACAGAAATTTCTGTATCAGTTAATTCTTTAGTATTGAAAGCAAATGTAAATGGAGAATTCTTGACTGTATCAATTAAAGTCCAATTTTCTTCATCTGTACTATAGTATAGCTTTGCACTACCTAACATTAGATTGTCTGTTGCTTCAACTGTAATCTTCTGTACATTACCGATATAGCTATAACTTGATGGGGTTATTGAAGTAATTACAGGCGGTTCTTCATCAATACCACGCATTGCAATAGTTTCAGCAGACTTTTCACTTACAATGCCAAAGCTGTTTTCCGTAATTACATAGTAAGTATATAGTCTGTTTTTCTTTACATTTGTATCAGTATAAGAAAGAATATCTCTACCCTTAATTGTAGTTAATAGAGAGAAATCTGTATCAACTTCGGATTTTCTATAAATTTTATAAATCTTACTATCTACTTCACTGGACTTTGACCATGAAATCTTAATATCATTGTAGTCACCTAATGCAACAACATTCTGGATTTTTTCAGGTACACTCTTATCTACACGAATTGTACCTTTCTTTTCTACTGTTACATTGTCAATATCTGTATAAGTAAATAGAACTTTATATTCACCGTTTGGAATATCTTCAACATCTAAATCAAAGTTAAAGTAAATTTTGTCGCTGATAACCGCATTTGACTTACCGATAAATATTTTATTATTATCCTTGTTAAAGTAATATAGTTTACCTAAAACTACATTACCATCTAAATCAATACCGTTATTTTCATTCTTTGCACTTACAGTAATTGAACCGTCTTGTACAGAAACAGTATTTTGACTATGAGGAGTAGTAATATCAAGAACATCCATTGAATGTGGAGTTACTGATAATTTAGTACCTCTTGTTTTATCTCCTGCATCATTCACACCATAAACTGTATATTCATAAGTTTTGTTAGGTGTTAAATCATAATCAATAAACTGATTATTCTTTGGTGTTGCAATCTGTTCACCATCTCTAGTAATAATATAACTTGTAACAGTATCGTTTTGGTGTCTAGACCATGTAAGTTTTACTGTTTTGCTATATACATTAGAAGCAGCTAAATTTCTAACACCACACTTCATAGTATCTGTTGAGAATACTGCATTATTCTTGTACTTATCAAACTTATCTACAAAATTATCCTTAGTTTCTACCGGAACAAAAATTGTTTCCAGAGAATTCATTGAATAGAATAAATCTTCAAAAGGACAATTTGGAACATTAGTACCTGTAAACATAAACTCCTTAACAGAAGTCATTTCGTTAAATGGACTATAGTAATAATAATTACTTGTACCGATATTTTTGATATTTGTACCCAGTACAACACTTTCAACATTTTTACAATTTCTAAATGCATTATCGTAAATATCTGTTACTAAATCAGGAATTCTGATTTCACCCTTAATAGCAGAACAATTTGCAAAAGCATATCTTGAAATTGCAGTTAGTTTTTCTGATAGAGTTAATGATGTAATACTACTACAGTTTTGGAATGCACCTTCACCCATTGAAGTTACACTATCAGGAATAATAAGTTCACCTGTAAGGCTTGTACAATTTTGGAACGCATATGTACCGATAGTTTCTACTGAACCTAAGTCAAGTGAAGTTAAAGCCTTAGCATTTCTAAATGCATAAGAACCGATAGATGTACCATTCTTGTTGCCCTCAATCTTTAGAGTAACAATACTACTGTCACCGTCAAACGCACTACTACCGATAGAAATTACTGAACTTGGTACTCTCAGGTCACCACTTATACTTGTACAGTTTGCAAAAGCTGATGAACCGATAGTAGTAAGATTATTATTTAAGTTTACACTTTCAAGAGAAGTACAACCATAAAATGCTCTGCTACCGATATTCTCAAGATTTTTATTTACTTCATATGATGTTAGATTAATACAATTTTCAAAAGCATAAGAAGAAATTGACTTTAGATTTTCATTGAAAATCACTTTTTCAATGGTACTGTTATTTTGGAATGCTGAAATTTCAATAGATTCAACATTTTCAGGAATTGTTACTACTGTATCATTACCTTGATATAGTAATAACTCACTCTTGTCATTAACAATAAAGTCATCTTTATAGCCGGATACTTTATATCTTGCATTGTTGATATATGCTGAATATGTATAACCAAATGACTTGTATGCCTTTAGAGTTACATATACAGTTTGTAGTCTATTCATTGAATAGAAAATATCGTTAAATGATGCTGATGGTAATGTATCACCTTTAAATGTAAATTCCTTTACAGAATTCATACCGTTGAACGGGTTGTAGTAGTAATAATTACTGCTACCGATAGTTTGAACATTCTTACCTAAAGTAACTGTTTCAACACTTGAACAATTATTAAATGCTTGATTATCAATAATAGTTACCGAATCAGGAACTTCAATACTTTCTAAGCTCTTACAACCATCAAAAGTATATGCACTAATTCTAGTTAGAGAATCAGGAATTTCTACATTAGTAATACTTGAACAGTTTTGGAATGCACCTGTTGCAACTGTTATAACACTGGTTGGGATAACCAATGTATCAATAATATTGCTACAATTTCTAAATGCATATTCACCAATTGTTTTTAGTGAATCATTAAACTGTACTTTTGTATTGATGCTCTTACAATTATCAAAAGCATACTTACCGATTGAAGTAACATTACCTAGTGAAATTGACTTAATAGAAGTATCATTTTGGAATGAATAGTCACCGATTTTAATTTCTTCATTGTTACTTGCAATTTCAACAGAAGTTAATGAAGTACAATTAGCGAAAGCATAATTACCTACACTTCTTGTGTTTTCAGAAATTTTTAATACACCTGAAAGTTTTGTACAACCATAGAAAGCACTATTACCAATAGAACTAATTAAGTTATTGAAAATAACTGTTTCTAGATTTGTACAACTATAAAAAGCTGATTGGTTAATTTTCTTAATATTCTTAGAGAAAGTTACCTTTTTGATATTAGTATTATTCTTAAATGCTGAGTCACCGATTTCTGTTACATCATCAGGAATTACAACATCTGTGTCAGTACCTGAATATTGAAGTAGTACACCATCCTTAATAACAAAGTCACTGTCAGAAATCATAACAATTCTTGCATTATTAATATATGGTGAAAATCTGGTTACATAATCACTATAACCATTAACCGGAACATAGACAGTTTCTAGGTTGTTCATATATTCAAAAGTATCTGCACATGGAGTTGTTGGTACTTTTTCAGTATTAAAAGTAATCTTCCTTACACCGGTCATATGGTAGAACGGATTATTATAATCTCTATAATCAGTTCCTAACTGTATTAATCCTGTACCTAGTTCTATTTCTGTTACTCCTGTACAACTATAAAATGCTCTGTTATCTATAGTCTTGATATTATTAGGAATTGTAATTTTCTTTAATGATGTGCAATTAGAAAATGTTTCATAGTTAATTATATCTAGATTTTTTGAAAATTTGATTTCTGTAATACTTTTACAATTTCCAAAAGCACTATTTTTAATTGTTGATACACTGTCAGGAATATTTAGTTTACCGGACAATGAAGTACAACTATTAAAGGCATATGAACCTATTGATGTTACATTGCCTAAATCTAGAGTTTTTACACTGGTATTATTTTGGAAAGAATAATTACCGATAGTTGTACCATCTTCATTACCTTTAATAATAATTGAAGTGATTTTGTTATCCTCTGCAAAAGCATAATCACCGATAGTTTTTACTGATGATGGAATTACTAATTCACCGGTTAATGAAGTACATTTATAGAATGCATAGTTGCCTATTGTTTCTACTGAATTAGGAATTGTAATTTCTGTTAAAGCAGCACATCCGTTAAATGCATAATTATCGATTGTAGTGATTTTGTCAGTTAGGTTTATACTCTTTAATGAAGTACAACTGTTAAAAGCATTTAGACCTATAGAATTTAGGTTGTTGTTAAGTACAACTGTAGTTAGATTTTTACAACCTAAAAATGATCTTGAAGAAACCTTTTCAACATTGCTTGAGAAAGTAACCTTAGTAACAACTTTATTATTTTGGAATGCTGATGGTCCAATTTCAGTGATGCCACTAGGAATTGTTACTTCCGGATTATCCCCTTGATATGAAAGAAGTACATTGTCCTTAACTACAAATTCTTCTTTATTATTTAGTAGTACAAAATTTGCATTATTTATATATGGTGCATATTTAGCTACATAATCACTATAACCATTAACCGGAACATAGACAGTTTCTAAGTTATTCATATATTGGAATAAATCTGCATATGGAGTTGTAGGTACTTTTTCAGTATTAAAAGTAATCTTCCTTACACCGGTCATATGGTAGAACGGATTATTATAATCTCTATAATCAGTTCCTAACTGTATTAATCCTGTACCTAGTTCTATTTCTGTTACTCCTGTACAACTATAAAATGCTCTGTTATCTATAGTCTTGATATTATTAGGAATTGTAATTTTCTTTAATGATGTGCAATTAGAAAATGTTTCATAGTTAATTATATCTAGATTTTTTGAAAATTTGATTTCTGTAATACTTTTACAATTTCCAAAAGCTCTATTTTTAATTGTTGATATACTGTCAGGAATAGTTAGTTTGCCGGATAATGAAGCACAATTATTAAATGCATATGCACCTATTGATGTTACATTTCCTAAATTTAGAGAAGTAGCATTGCTTACATTTTGGAAAGAATAATTACCGATAGTTGTGCCATTAGAATTGCCCTTAATATCAATAGATGGAATTTTGTTGTCCTCAGCAAAGGCATAATTACCGATAGAAGTAACTGATGATGGAATTACTAATTCATTTGATAATGAAGTACATTTATAAAAAGCATAATCGCCTATTGTTTCTACTGAATTAGGAATTGTAATTTCTTTTAATACAGAACAACTATTAAAAGATGAATAAGAAATTGTTGTTAGTTTATTATTTAAAGCAACAGATTTTAGGCTTGTACAACCCATAAATGCATTATTGGAAATTTTCTCAACATTGCTACTAAATTCTACAGTTTTTATAGATTTATTATTTCTAAATGCTGATGGACCAATTTCTGTTACATCACTTGGAATAACAACATTTGCATCATTACCTTGATATAACTTAAGTACACCATCTTCAATAATAAAATCAGTATCATCATTTAATAAAACAAACTTAGCATTATTAATGTAAGAAGAAAATCTTTCAACATATTGGCTATATGACTTAGCAGGAACATAAACAGTTTCTAGGCTATTCATATATTGAAATAAATCTCCATATGGAGTATTAGGTACTTGTTCACTATTAAATGTAATCTTCTTTACACCGGTCATATAGTAGAACGGATTATTATAATCTCTATAATCAGTTCCTAACTGTATTAATCCTGTACCTAGTTCTATTTCTGTTACACTTGTACATGAGCCAAATGCTCTATTGTCAATAGTTTTTACATTATCAGGAATTGTAATTTTCTTTAATGATGTACAATTACCAAATGATTCGTAGTTGATTTTTTCAACTGAACTTGGAATGGTAACTTCCGGTGTAACACTTGTAAAATTATAAAAAGCATAGTTACCAATAGAAGTAATACCATCAAAAAGATCAATTGACTTAGCTGTTGATTTATAATTTTTCCAAGGCTGGTTATCAGAATTATAATTCTTAATTTCACCTTCACCGTATACATAAAGTGAACTTGTGAGATTGTTGTATCTGTAACTTATGTTATCATCTTGTCCGGACTCTGAAACTTTATCTGAAGCAAATCTCTTCTTATAGTTCATATCATTTTCTGTTACAAACTTTTCAGCATCAGAATTTCTTTCAACAATATAAACACAATCATCATTAGATGTTAAAGTGTTTGTGTCAATATTCTTTAGTGTTGCAGGTAGGCTGATATACTGAGCTTTTAAACAATTTTTAAAAGCACCTTGACCTATGGTTGTAACACCATTAGGTATTTCAATACCTACAATACTGTTATCATTCTTGAATGTAGTAGATGAAATTTCTGTTACACTGTGTCCGTCAATTTCAGAAGGAATATCCACAAACAAATCACTACCGTTATAGCCGGTGATTATTGCGTTATCCTCAGACAAAGCATAAGTAAATTCATCATTACTATTATCTTGATTTTCTGCACCGAATACCGTCATAGGCATTGATGAGAAAACAACAAGAATGATAAGCATAATGGATAATACTTTTTTCATGTTCTCTCTCCTTTTATAACTATAGAATGTAGTTATAAATATTTTCATATTATAATAATTACCAATAAATTATATCGTTATTTTGTTAATAAAATATGAACAAATTAGAATATTTGTAAACTTTGTTAATAATTCTACTATTTGCACATCTTTTTATAAATATATACTTTACAATTATATCTTTCTGTCAAATTATTAACATAAGAATAAAGAATTTAATTAAAGATATATATTTATTTGTTTGTTTTTATACTGTCTTTCTTATTATTTATCAATATGATATAATAAATTTGGTGATAAATATGGAACTAAGAGTTTTGAATTATTTTTTAGTTATTGCTAATGAAAAGAATTTTACTAAGGCAAGTCAGTTACTACATATAACTCAGCCTACCCTATCAAGACAAATTGCTCAGCTTGAAAAGGAACTTGGCACAAAGTTATTTATTAGAAACAATCACAACATTTCTTTAACCGAGGATGGATTAATTCTTAAAAGAAGAGCTCAAGAAATTTTGTCTTTAGCCGACAAGACAGTTAAAGAACTTTCTTACAATGAAAAGGAATTAGAGGGTGTAATAAATATTGGTTGTGGAGAATTTTTGTCTTCTAAAATTTTAGGAGATATTATAGCTGATTTTAGAAAAAAATATCCACTTGTACAATTTGACTTACACAGTGGCAACGGTTACAGTGTTTTTGACAGAATTGAAAGTGGACTTCTTGACATTGGTCTTGTACAAACTCCTATTGATATTGACAAATATAACTATGTTGCTATGCCTATTAAAGAACTTTGGGGTGTTTACAATTGTGAAGAATGTGAGTTAGCTAACAAAGAATTTGTTGAACCTAAGGACTTAAAAAATGTTCCACTGATAGTTCCTATGAACAAGTTTATGCAACAAAAGGTTAACAGTTGGCTAGGTAAAAACAATGGTAATATGATTGTTGGTAAAGGCAACCTAATGTATAATCAAGCTATGATGGGCAAAAGTACAGAAAGCTGTGTTGTAGGAATTGAACTTAACTGTAAATATGATGGGTTAAAATTTGTTCCATTCAATCCTAAGATTGAAAGTGAAACTGTACTAATTTGGAAGAAAGACTGTATATTTTCTACTGCTACATCAACATTTATTGAGTTTATAGAGCAATACCTAAAAGGCATAACTGATGATTAATTTTAAGTATTAGACATTATAATATTAAAGATATATAATGTAAATGAGGAATAATGAATAAGTTATTTATCAGTTAAGGAGGAAAAGTAAATGAAGTATTTAGATAAGAAAGAATTTGACAAAGCCAATAAATTTGGCACAGGTAATCCTAACGATGCTTTTGCAAAGTATTTTGTTGGTAATTCATTTTTAAATCCATTAACTAATCCTAAGGATACAGCAGTATTCCTAGCTAATGTAACATTTGAACCGGGTTGCAGGAACAACTGGCATATTCATCACGCAAAAACCGGTGGTGGACAACTACTAATCTGTACTGCAGGTGAAGGCTGGTATCAAGAAGAAGGCAAAGATGCAATTGAGCTAAAGGAAGGTTCTGTTATTACAATTCCACCTGAAGTTAAACATTGGCATGGTGCAAAGAAAGACAGCTGGTTCTCTCATATTGCAGTAGAAGTTCCCGGTGAAGGAACTTCTAATGAGTGGTGTGAAGAAGTTAGTGATGAAGAATATAACAAATTGGAGGAAAAATAAATGAGTAAGAAATTAGTAGCTTATTTTTCAGCAAGTGGTGTTACAAAAAGCGTTGCAGAAAGACTTGCTAATATTGCAAATGCTGATTTATTTGAAATTGAACCTACTGAAAAATATACAAATAAGGACCTAGACTGGATGGACAAGAAAAGTAGAACTACTTATGAAAAGGACCATCCTGACTTTAGACCTGAAATTAAATCTACAGTTGAAAATATGGAACAGTATGATGAAGTTTTTGTTGGCTTCCCTATTTGGTGGTATGTTGCTCCTAACATTATTGATACTTTCCTAGAAAGTTATGACTTCTCAAACAAGAAAGTAATTCCATTTGCTACTTCAGGTAGTAGTGGTCTTGGCAGAACTGTTGATGTACTAAAGCCTCTATGTGACAGTAGTACAAAGTGGGATAAGGGCAGAATGATGAACAATATTTCTGATGATGAAATCAAAAATTGGGTAGAAAGTTTATAAGGTGATAATATGAACTTAAAGATTACTGACCCTGAATATATTGAAAGATTCAATCATTTTGCATTTGATGAAGTTGTAAATGCTGATGAAAGTCTAGACACTAAGACTAGATATATGGCAATTCTTGCAACACTTATTGGTTGTCAAGGTACTGATGCTTACAGAGAAATACTGGGTAAAGCACTTGATGACAAAGTTAGTCCTATTGTAATTAAGGAAGTTGTATATCAAGCTACCGATTATCTTGGTTATGGCAGAACTCTTAATTTCCTAAACATTACTAATGAAGTATTTAATGAAAGAAATATTGAAATGCCACTTGAAAGTCAGTGTACAACTACACTTGAAGACAGGCTTGAAAAAGGTATTGAGGCTCAAGCTACTATCTTTGGCGAAGGTATGAAAGAGGCTTGGAAAGCAGGTACTATTAACAAGTGGTTAGCTGATAACTGCTTTGGTGACTACTACACAAGAAAAGGACTTACTCTTGCTGAAAGAGAAATGATTACTTTCTGTTTCTTATCTGCTCAAGGTGGTTGTGAACCACAGCTTATTGCCCATTCAAAGGGTAATATGAATATGGGTAATGACAAGGAATTCTTGACTAAAGTTGTTTTACAATGTGTTCCATACATTGGTTACCCTAGAAGCCTAAATGCAATTAACTGCATTAATAAGGCTTGTGAATAATTATTAATAATTTAGAAAGAAAAGCCTCTTATAGTAGCATGATAACTACTATAAAAGGCTTTGTTGTTTATAAAATCAGAATATTCTGTTTGGGTCTTTTATAAGTTCTGTAAAGGTACTGAATGCAATTCTTGAATTATCTTTATCTATAGGTATATTAATTATTCTATGATTACTATTTAACATATTTTCAAAAGAATGAATTGATATATCTCGCAAGTCACACACATCATAGTTAATCCATGAATATTTTTTTAAATCTACTTTATCATTGAAATTGAAAAACACTAATTTATTATTTGAATCTGCATTAAGCCAATCAATAATAATAGAATTAATATGATTATCTTCACTATTAAATTTATATCCAATAGTACAAAGTAAATTACTTTTTTCTAGATAAGTAACAAAATCATAAAATTCTACAATTTGTTTTTTACAAATTATCGGTTTTATCCCACTAGGAATAAAAATAAATGGAATGATCGAATTTTTGTTCTTTTCTGTTAATTTTAAAAGTATTTCTCTTTGCTTTTTATCTTTACAATCATAAACACTTAATCCTTTAATATCCTCAAACCAATTTAATTTACCATGTAAATATACAGTTTTTTTGTTAGAAAGAACTTCAGCTAAAGAAGTATAATTAGTTGTAACAACATTACAATTAAGATTTCTAATTGTCTTGTAATAACAACTATGAGAAATGTTTAGAACACGATCTTCTCTTAAAGTATTAAATATACTTTCAAAATTCCAATCAAAATTCTCTAAATCATATAGCTTTTCAAACATACTAATATACACAGTATAATATGTATTTATTACTCTTTTTGCATTTGCATCCAATTCAAAGTTCCTAAGTGAATTGAACTTTTCATCTAATGATGAAAATAAAACAGCATTTTCTAAAAAGAAGTTCTTAATTTTTAGGTCATTTGTACACTGTTTAGCGCCTTGGGTTAACAGTTTATACCATTGAGAACATTTTTTATCAATATCTTTCTTTTCATTTTCATACTTTTCAGAGCTACTTCTATTGGAATATTTTTTTATTTTATCCACTAGTTCTTCTCCAAAAAGTTCTATAGACTTTTCCTCATTGGATAGAATAGTCTCAATATATATTTTTTTACTTGATGGATATATTAATTTAAAGTTACCTAATTTTTCACCTAATAAGCTTTCGATTATACTGTTATATTTATTTGAAATTATATCTGCTGCAAAAGTAGCGCCTGATTTTAGTTTTTTACAAGCATCTGTATCTGCACCAGAACCAAATAAAAAAGTTACTTTCTTTTCCATAATCAAAATCACCTCAATTATTAAATCATTAAATTGACACAACTCTATGTTATATAGTAAATTATACTATATTAGTGATAATAATTCAATATTTTTAGTGATTTTTAATATTATTTTATGATTACTTAAATTAGTAGCTGAAAGTGGTTTTTTGTATTAATGAAGAATTTTTCTTTTTGCATTTTGCTGATTTCATAGGACAAGGCACTTCTATCCACATTAAGATAATCGGCTAATTCTTGACGATTATAAGGAATATCAAATGTAGTTGAATTCATTGATTTTGATACATAGGATAGGTATGACAAAAGTTTTTCTCTGATAGTTTTAGGTGTTGTTATTAAAATTTTTTTAGACAAATTAAGGCACTTTACTGACGAGATTGTAAGTAAATTTTTGATTATACTATTATGATAAGTACACACATTACTGCATAAATTAAGAATTTTATTAATTTCAAAGAATACTACTTTTGAATTTTTTGCTGACACTACATCAACTAAAATAGGTTCATTCATAATACAAGCATAATTTTCTCCGAAAATCTCCCCTACTGTTACAGTATCAATTATGTTTCTATTACCCCACACATCATTATTTTCTATTATTATATTGCCATCAAGTACAAGTCCTATTGTGTTTACACTTTGTCCTGTAGTAAAGATATACTCACCTTTGTTATATTCTTTGATAGTTGGTTTTAGGCAATGCAATAAGTTATTTAATTCTTCTACAGAAATATTATTAAACAATAATGAATTTTCTAGGACTTTTATATTCTCTTGGTTTAAAAGTTTTTCTTGTAATTTCAAAATAGTAAATTCATCCTTTTTAGATTTTGTTGTAGAAACAACATAATTATAATTGAAAATATATTATACTAACCTCACAAAGTCAAGGAACTTTGAAATTTTGGAGGTATATATAATGGAAAATAAAATGTTTTGTTATCAATGTCAAGAGACTGCTAACTGTAGTGGTTGTACTCTAAGTGGTGTATGTGGTAAAACACCTGACACAGCAGTTATGCAAGACTTGTTGGTATATGTAAGTAAGCTACTTTCTACTGTTACTACACAGTTAAGAAAAGAAAATAAGGTTATTGATAAGGAAATTAATCACCTTATTACACTTAACCTATTTACAACAATTACCAATGCAAATTTTGACAAAAAGGTAATTGAAGATAGAGTTACAGAAACTTTAAAGGTTAAGGAAGAATTACTTTCTAAGGTTGGAGATAAAGAGACTTTGCCTAAAGAAGCATTTTGGAATGGCAACAAAGATGAATATGAAAATAAAGGTAAAACTGTTGGTGTACTTTCTACTAAGAATGAAGATGTTAGAAGTTTAAGAGAGTTAATCACATATGGTTTAAAGGGACTTTCTGCTTACAGTAAACATGCTAATGTGCTAATGAGTGACAATGAAGAAGTTGATGGTTTTTTACAAAGTGCATTAGCTAAGACACTTGATGACAATTTATCTGTTGAAGATTTAATTAATCTTACACTTGAAACAGGTAAATACGGTGTTGACGGTATGGCTATGCTTGACAAGGCTAACACATCAACTTATGGTAATCCTGAAATTACTAAGGTTAATATCGGTGTTAAAAATCGTCCGGGTATTCTAGTATCAGGTCACGATTTAAAAGATCTTGAAATGCTACTAAAGCAAAGTGAAAATGCAGGTGTTGATATTTATACACATTCAGAAATGCTACCTGCACACTACTATCCACACTTTAAAAAGTATTCTCACTTTGTTGGTAACTACGGTAATGCTTGGTGGAAACAGAAAGAAGAATTTGAAAGTTTCAATGGTCCTATCCTAATGACTACTAACTGTATTGTACCACCTAAGAAAAGTTATATTGACAGACTATTCACTACAGGTGCTACAGGTTATCCGGGTGTTAAGCACATTGATGGTGGCATTGGTGAAGAAAAAGACTTTTCTGAAATTATTGAACTAGCTAAAAAATGTCCACCACCTACAGAAATTGAACAAGGTGAAATCATTGGTGGCTTTGCTCACAATCAGGTACTTTCACTTGCAGATAAAATTGTTGATGCAGTTAAAAGTGGTGATATTAAGAAGTTTGTTGTTATGGCAGGTTGTGACGGTAGAGCAAAATCAAGAAACTACTACACAGACTTTGCACAGGCTTTACCTAAGGATACAGTTATTCTTACTGCCGGTTGTGCAAAATACAAGTACAACAAGCTAAATCTAGGTGATATTAACGGTATTCCTAGGGTACTTGATGCCGGTCAATGTAATGACTCATATTCACTTGCAGTTATTGCTCTAAAATTAAAAGAAGTGTTTGGACTTGATGACATTAATCAGCTACCTATTATTTACAATATCTCATGGTATGAACAGAAGGCAGTCATTGTACTATTAGCATTATTATACTTAGGTGTAAAAAATATTCATCTTGGTCCTACACTACCGGCTTTTCTATCTGAAAATGTAGCAAAGGTTCTTGTTGATAACTTTGGAATTTCGGGTATCGGTACAGTTGAAGATGATATTGAATTATTTTTTGGAAAATAATTTATAATAAAAAAGAACTAGGGTTGTAGCAAGAATACTACAACCCCAGTCCATATATATAATATCATTTGTGCCATAAATTAATTAAAATAATGTTCTTTTCTCTGTTAATAAAATACCATACAATGTATAGAAAATCATTACTTGTGGTAAAATTAACCGAATATTTGACAAAGTTGATTGATATTATTCTTAAATAAGCTACAAAAAAGCACAACCTTATAAAAGGTTGTGCTAAATTTTTAATTATACATTACCAAATTCTTGAAGTTCAAGGCCTTTATTATGTTCTAACGCCCAATCAATTGACCAATAAGATGTAAATAGAAGTAAGTGATTACCTTTTAAATCTTGAATTCTCTTAGTGTCTGATGCTAAGTCAAGGGCCTTTACATCAACTTCACTGTCGTTCTTAATCCAACGGATAAACTGATAAGGTAGGTTCTCCATAATAATTTCTACATTGTATTCATTGTTTAGTCTGTACTTTAGAACATCAAACTGAAGTACACCAACAACACCAACAATTACTTCTTCCATACCGGCATCAAGTTCTTGGAAAATCTGAATTGCACCTTCCTGTGCAATCTGATTTGTACCCTTAATGAACTGCTTTCTCTTCATTGTATCTTTCTGTCTAACTAAACAGAAATGTTCAGGTGCAAAGGTAGGAATACCCTTAAATTTAAACTTATGTGATGGTGTACAAACAGTATCACCGATTGAGAAAATACCCGGATCAAATACACCGATAATATCACCGGCATAGGCTTCATCAACAATTTCTCTTTCTTGAGCCATAATCTGTTGTGGCTGAGAAAGTTTAATTTTCTTGTTGCCTTGCATATGGAAAACTTCCATATTCTTTTCAAACTTACCTGAACAAATACGCATAAAGGCAATTCTGTCTCTATGGTTCTTGTTCATATTAGCTTGAATTTTAAATACAAATGCTGAGAATTCATCACTTTTAGGTTCAATAATACCGTCATCAGATTCTCTTGCAAGTGGTGGTGTAGTTAGATTTAAAAATTCTTCTAGGAATGGTTCAACACCAAAGTTAGTTAAAGCTGAACCGAAGAATACAGGTGTAAGTTCACCCTTACGAACTGCATCAATATCAAATTCATCACCTGCACCATCAAGAAGTTCTACATCTTCAAGTAGAGTTTCTTTTTGACCATATGCTAGGTGTGAATCAAGCTCAGGGTCATCAAGAGTAAATTCTTCTTTTTCAACTTCCTTTTGACCGTTATTAGCAGTAAAGGCAATAACTTTCTTAGTGTTTCTTTCATAAACACCTTTGAATTCTTTACCTGAACCAATAGGCCAGTTAATAGGACAAGTGTTGATACCAAGTACATTTTCAATATCTTCAAGTAGGTCATAAGGACTCTTAGAGTCTCTATCCATTTTATTAATAAATGTAATAATAGGAATATGTCGCATAACACAAACTTTGAAAAGTTTGATTGTTTGGTTTTCTACACCCTTACTACCGTCAATAACCATTACTGCACAGTCAGCAGCCATTAGTGTTCTATAAGTATCTTCTGAGAAGTCTTGGTGTCCGGGTGTATCCAAAATGTTGATACAATATCCTTTATATTTAAACTGGAGAACTGAAGAAGTAACAGAAATACCTCTTTGTTTTTCAATTTCCATCCAGTCTGATACAGCATGTTTTGCTGTTCTCTTACCTTTTACAGAACCGGCAAGGTTAATTGCTCCTCCGTATAGCAAAAGTTTCTCTGTTAGTGTTGTTTTACCTGCGTCAGGGTGAGAAATGATTGCAAAGGTTCTTCTTTTATCAATTTCGTTAAATAAATCGCTCATTTTTCCTCCAATAATACTTGACATATCTCTAAAAGTATATTTTACTATTATTAATAGAATTAGTCAATGTTTTTGAGGTAATTATGAAGAAAATCGGATTATATATTCACATTCCTTTTTGCAAAAGTAAATGTCCTTACTGTGACTTTTTCAGCATTAAGATGAATGATGAAGAAATGAACAGGTATGTAGATAAAGTAATTGAAAGATTTGATAAGTACTGTAATGACAATATTGTGCTTGATACTGTTTATTTTGGTGGTGGTACACCTAGTACATTAGGTACTGAAAGAATTGCTAAAATACTAAATGTAATTAATGATAAATTTACTGTTGATAAAAATGCTGAAATTACTATGGAAATGAACCCTACAAGTAAAGAATTAATTGACTTTACTGTACTTAAAGAATGTGGGTTAAACAGATTATCAATCGGTATGCAATCTGCAGTAGAAAGTGAAATGAAGTTACTTGGAAGGACTCATAGTCAGGAAGAGGTAATCAATACTGTTAATCAGGCTAAAAAGTCAGGTATTGATAATATTTCACTAGACCTTATTATTGGTGTACCTACTCAGACTAAAGAGTCACTAAAATATTCTATGGACTTTTGCAAGTCCCTTAATGTTAAGCATATTTCTGCTTATATTCTAAAGATTGAAGAAGGTACAAAGTTCTATACAATTAAGGACAGTTTAAATATGCCTAGTGATGATGAACAGGCTGAAATGTATATGTATGTTAGTGAATACCTTGAAAGTATTGGATACAGTCAATATGAAATTTCTAATTATTCTTTAGAAGGTTTTGAAAGTAAGCACAACACAAAATACTGGAGATGTGAAGAATATATTGGTATTGGTCCTTCGGCACATTCATTTTATAATGGTGAAAGATTTTACTACAACAGAAGTTTTGAAGAATTTTATAATGATAAAACTAATTTTGATTGTATTGGTGGTACTGAAGAAGAATTTATTATGCTTAACTTACGACTTAAAAGAGGTTTGATTTTTAAGGAATATGAAGAAAAGTATAATAAAAAGTTTCCGGAAGAAATTATTAAGAAAGCTAAAATCCTTGAAAAAGCAGGACTACTGACTGTTGATAAAGAAAAGGTATCCCTAAACCGTAAGGGATACCTTGTATCTAATGCTATTATATGTGAGTTAATTTAGTAGAAAAATCTAATGTACTTTACATTGTAGAAATCACAAGCAGTGACATTTCTTGTTCCTCGTTCATTGATTAAAAGGAAGTTAGCACCTACACCTAAAAGTGTACCTTCTAGTGTCTGAACTGTATTTGTACCCATCATAAAATTAACTTGAACCATTCTTCCGATTTGAGTTCTTGCAAAGCTATTTAGATACTGAATACTCTGAGCATCTACTAGTAAAGACTGAAAAGGTTGGTTGTGTTCTTCTATTGGTTGAGCACTTTCTTCTGTAGTTAAATTAACCCTCATTGGGGATGAAATTGGAACTGATGAACCTGTTGCAGTTTCGCTTGAATTTCTGTTACCTGAATTGATTCCATCTAAATCCGACATTGGCGTTGCTACAGTTTGGATACTGCTACTTGGTACAATATTACTGTCATTTACACCGGTAGTCATACTTCGATTTCTATTCATTTGATGTGCATTTGCAATATCCTCTAGGGATGGGATATTCACGACATCTGATGTATTAGCATACATATATCTATTAGCATTATCACCTGTCAAGCCATAAATTTGTCCTAAATCTATCATATTTCTATTAACCATATAATCCTCCTATTAAGTATCAGCATATGCGTTAGTTGGTGCATAAAAGCAATGCTCCCCTATTCGTGTATATAATATGCCTACCTTACTGGGGAAATATGTTGGACAAGCATTACTATATGGATTAAAGTAGAAAAGGCTATTGCCTACTGTTGAAAGTTTTCCACCGGCTAAAGCCCAATCTGCTATTTCATATTGTATAGGGTCAGGGGTCATATTATAAACATTTTGAGGATTATAAGCACCGTTAATGTTGTCATGATAGCAGGTGAATTGTCGGTATTGTGTTAAAATATTACGAACATTGCCACCGTCATTTACTCTTGCAAATTCTCCGTAAGGAACTGTTGCTCTGTTCATAATTAGGGTTGCTATGGCTTTCATACCATTTTCCCCTTCGGATTCTGCTTCACACTTTAATATACGAGCAAATAGTTCTCTAGTGTCTAAAGCCATACTATCACCTCACCAATCGTTATATATTATGGTGAGGTTTTTATTTTGACACAAATTTAATCTATATGGTCTTCATAGTAGTCATCAGCATCTTCAAAATCATCAAAGTCATCATAATGGTCTTCATAAAAATCATCAGAGTCGCTATAACTTTTTACATTATATTCATCATCATTATATGAATTTGAATTTTTTCTACCATAAGAATAATTACTGTTGTATGAATTGTAATTGTCATTTACAGTATAGTCATCATATGTTGTTGTAGTTGGAATAGTATGAGATTTATAAAACTGTGAATACTCATTATCTCTTGCTTTTCTTTCATTAACAGAATTTTCATAACCGAAAATCAAAGCCACTGCAAGAATTATGCCGATAATTAGGAGAATAATGCTACCAAGTGAATTGAAATGCTTTTTCTTATACTTACCTGTTGGTGAATGAATATCAGAATTACAAATTTGGTAATTCATAAAGTCATTATTGAAATCATTATTAAAACCGTTGTTACTCATAGAAATACTCCTTTCATATAGGTAATATCTTCTTACAGTTACATTATAACACATCTACTGTCCCAAATATGGGACTTTTCTTTTATATAAAGAAAAAAGCTACCAAAATAATTGATAGCTTTTATAGTAGTATTGAATTATTTTTTTAGATTAATTTCAATTTTCTTATTCTCGGCATCGTTTAGAGATAACTTAAAATCTAAGTTTTTAAAATTTTTCCAATGTTCCTCAGTTAGGTTGGATTTTGCAAATGCATAAGGAAGAATAACAGTGGTAGAATCACCAACTTTTTCAACTACTTCATAATCATCCGGCATTACATCATAATATAAGTCCAAATCAGGTATTAAAGAAATAGCGTTATATTGTGCTTGAATATCAAATGGTGAAAATTTATAATTTTTATAGTTTTTATCTGACAACATTTTGTAATTCATATTAACAAGTATGAATGCATAATCGTCATCATCATAGGAATCATCACTAAATTCTCCATATTTTTTTATAAATTCATCTTTATAAAGAATCTTATAGTTAGTAACTTGCAACTGATAGTTGCAATGTTTTATTTTATCACCAATGGAATACTGCACTATTTTTACAGGTGCTTGTACAATATTTACATAAGCAACCCTTGAAATATATGCTATAGCCAATATAAGAACAACAGAAAGTACAATTACTTTTTTCTTACTCATTTTCGTTAAGACTCCTATGGTCAACAATCTTGCCTTCAAAGATTGTATAAATTTCATCAGAAAGGAATTCAAGTTCTTCTTTATCGTGACAAGCAACAATAATTATTGAACCCTTTTCCTTTAGTTTTGCAATAATTTTTCGTACATTTTCAACACCACTTTCATCAATAGCGTTAATTGGTTCATCAAGCAAAACAACCTTTGGACTGCCCATAACAGCATTAGCTATACCTAACTTCTGCTTCATACCTAGAGAAAATTTTTTGTAAATTTTCTTTTCATTTGGGTCAAGTCCAACCTGCTCCAGTACTTCCTTAATCTCATCATCTGTTACCTTAGAATTGATTGAAGCCAACACCTTTAGATTTTTAAAAGCTGAATATTCCGGAATAAAAGCCGGATTTTCAATTAAAACACCTATACTAGGTGGGAAAGAATAATCTTTACCAAGTACCTTATCGTCAAACTTAACGACACCACTTGTAGGACGAATAAGTCCACAGATAGTTCTCATAAGCATAGTTTTACCTGAACCGTTCTTTCCTTCAAAACCATAGCAAGTGCCACCCGTAAGGGTAAGATTAATATTATCAAGTACAGTAACACCTTTGATTTTCTTTGTTAAATTTTCAATTTGTAATATCATATTAACCTCAATTCTTGTTTAAAATGTCTTTCTTGCTAAAATAAATATAGCCAAACACAAGGAAAACAACAGCGATAATTCCTAAATATAAGAAAGCCTGTTCCATAGTACGACCATCTTCAACATTAAAGAACTTACTCCTAAATATCTGAGAGAAGTTACCTATTAAAAATGGAGAATCATAATAAGTTCCTAATGTAAAATAACCGATTACTAAAACCAATGAAATAAATGGGTTAACTACAAAAGAAAGAACAACTTGTACTATACTAATAGTTATTGAAGTTAACAGTGGAACAACTAACATATACACTACAAAGGTAGGCATATAAATATCAGAAATATTTACTTGATAGAAAAAGTTAGTAACCTTTACATTTAAAGTAGCAGAAACAGTACCACTATCAAATAAACCAAATACAAGAGTAGTACCATAAATAGCAACATAAAACAAAGCTACTAAAATAACTGTCAGAATTATCTTGGAAGTAAACCATAATATTCTGCTTTGGGAACGAACTAAAGTATTTTTACCATAACCGGACAAATCACGTATAGGGTAATATCCTACAATAAGTGCTACAATAACCTGAAAACAAATCCAATTTGCAGGCATAATAAATCTCTCGCCGTCTTGATAATTATATACTTTATCACCTTTTAGATTATAAAACAGATAATCAAACCAAGAAAGACTTGAGTCACCTTTAATATGATTTACCGTTAAATAATTATGTAACTGATAATGCATCAAAAAACACATAGATATGCATACAAAAATTGTAAATAGAAATTTACTTCTTTCTTCTCTAAATCCTCGTTTAATATCAAATATAGAAAGTTTAATAAGTTTCACTACGCAAACCTCCTATTATGAAAGTAAACAAAGAGAAGAACAACAACACAAAAATAAAAATCAACAGTTCAAAACCAATAGGTTTAGCAAGTTGAGCAGGAACAAGAAATAGGTCAGGTTCTAACTCCAAAGTACCTAGTTGATGACAAATAAAATCAAGTACAGCTACAAATATAAATGATGACATAAACACAGTAAATTTGTGACTTAATACATTGCTTAAAGACATTGCTAGACATGCAAATAAACCACCAAAAACAAAGTCAAGTAAAATATAAGCAATCAAATAAATTAATGGATGCTGAAAATATAAATTCGCCCATAAACTACAATCATTTATAGTAGTATTGATAATTGAATCAGGAACTCTCGCCGGAGAATATAAAGCAGATAACATAACACTAAGTATAAGAGGTGTAGTAACTGCTACACCTCCTGAAACAAATGTAGCGAAATACTTACTTATTAGGCACTTTATCTTACTACACTGAGTATAGAGATTCTTTAGATAACCATTTTTTCTGTCATCAAAATAAATCATAGCAGCAGGATAAACTGCAATTAGTGGGAACAAATAAAAGAAAACAATTGTTTCCACATCAGTATTCATACCAAACCATCTACCATATAAACTAGTTAGGTCAGCTCCATCTGTTAAATTCTCTTGGGCAATATACTTATAATATTCAATTTCACCCATAAAATTAGTTATATTATAATATAACACTAAAGCAACACCAAAGAGCAAAACTATTAACATTCTTTTATTAAAGATTGCTCTTTTTAGCTCTAACTTAAAAATATTCATTATAAATTCCTTTTAAATCAATCATAATCATAACTTAATTTCTTATACAAAGTTTTATCTTCATTTTCTATACAAAAATATGCTGAATTGTATAAGTCATTATCAAGAATATATCTCAAAGTTACATTCTTGGTTTCTCTAGGTTTAAACTTAATAGAGCAATACTCGTTGTAATTACCGGAAGATTGATTAGCTGAAGGATAAACATAGATAGGGGTAGTTTCTTTCTGAACCTTTCCATTCTTATCTTTATATACCTTTTCTTTAACAAAAGATTGATTGCCCAAAGAATCCTCCTTAATAAATTTAATCTTTGGCAAGTTAGTTAAAGTAACTTTCTTATCAGAAGAATTACGAATCTTTAACTGTAATGTGTGTAAAGTTCTGTTAACCTTAGTTTTATTAGCCAATTTATTATTTTCATAGGTATATCTAGTGTAAGCCTTTAGAGAGTACTCACGATTAAGCTCCCTCTCTTTACTATCTTGATATTTTATAGTAGAATCATCAACCAACTGAACAATAGGAACAAAGTCTTTATTAAAATTAAAATAATTTTTAAAATCGTCATTTTTATCATAATAGTCATAACCGAAATCACGGTTATAATCTACAAACCAAACTGTAAATTTATCACCATTAATTTTTAAAAAATTTGGATTTTCTTCATCAATAGTATTAGTGTATTGTTCTACTAACTTCTTAGGTTCAGTGGAATTTGACTCGGTTGTTGTAGGCACAGTTGTATTTTGTGGCAAGTCGGTATTTTCCGACTTGCCACAAGAACATAACGCACAAGCTAAAATAGCTATAAATAAAATGCTTAATATTTTTTTCATTTGAACACCTGCAAATGTAATGGAGTTCCTGTTGTAGGCATAATAATCATTGCATCTTCTAAATCCTTATCAATCATAAAGCCTACCTGACACTTTAATGTTTCATTAGGTTTTAATGTATAAGAATAAAAGTTCATCATTCTCTTATTTACATTTTTCACATTTTTATATTTAGATTTAGTAAAATATATATTTGAGTCACTAAACGCTAAATTATCCTTTTCATCTGTAAATTCATAATTATTCAATTCATTACTAACAAATTCATCATCCAAACTTTTATAACGACCAAAACCTAATTGGTATGTTGATAATCCTTCTTGCTTTTTATCAGACGTATTCCTAATTTCTACATCAAGAACAACAAATTCACGTTGTGCATTCTTATTAACTGAAACAAACTTTTTATCTAAGCCTCCATTAATAAGTTTCTTTGTGGTTCTTTTATAAGATTTCAAGTTACCCTTTTTATCGACATAAGGAGCAATATCATCTTTATAATTTGCAAAGTTGTTCTTATCAAATTCACTTATATTAGAATATTTAGATACCTTATTAAAAGTAACAGTAACAGGTTTGTTATTACCATTATTATCAAAGTGGTCAATAGTAAAACAATCACCATCACCAACTTTTATCAAATATGATTTTGGAAATTTATTATGGTCACTAAAGCTTACAAATTCCTCTTCTGTATATGACTTTCTTGCTATAGTGGTTGGGTGATTTTTGCTACCATTACTATTAAGATTTGAGTTATCTTTAGTGTAAGAACAACCACTAAAGAACAAACACAATGTAACAATTACAACAATAAAAGTTGTACAACTATTTCGTTTATTAGCCACAATCAGGACCCCAATTACCTTCCGCAGCATTACTTTTACCAACACCTATTGTTAAATAACAATACTTATATTTTTTCTCATATACTTTATTTTTCATCAAACATCTTTCTTTTTTATGCACGTTATAGTATGTTTCATAATTATTATCACGACATTTAACTGTAACGTTTATACCATCATTTTTACCTGAAATATTGCAAGCCTTATTAGTACCACAAACTCTAACGGCAACGGTATCCCTACTGCTATGACTATTTTTAATATAAGCTTCAGTTGCATTTTTCTTTACCCTATGTGGAGTTATTACTGTAGATGTTCCACCATAACCACTAGCCCATTCCCAAGGGCTGGTATTCCCAGCAGCAAATACATTTGATACTGACAGCACAGTCATAACTAGTAAACATACGGTTACAATTCTTTTTACTTGTTTTTTCATAATTTTACATTTCCTTTCGTTTCTAACGAATAATATCGTTAGAATATTAATATTAAATTAATTCAACGCAAATAATTTAAAAGCACAAATGTTAAACTGAGATACTATGCATACAATTAGTATTGTTCAACTTTACATAGTGGATTTTCATTATTTTAATTATTTCATTAATTTATCTATATTGTACCATTTTATGTTATTAATTTCAAGAGTTATTTTACAATATTTAAGTTTTTACTATATAATAAAATATTAATCTACATTATGTGATAATTTTATACTATTCAACAAAGAAAAAAGCAAGGTGCAAAAACACCTTGCTTTTTAGCAATATTGTAATTATTTTAAGGCTGTATAACCCATTAAATACTCATCAACTTCAGCTGCTGCATCTCTACCCTCACGAATAGCCCATACAACAAGTGACTGACCTCTGTGCATATCACCGGCAGTAAATACTTTTTCTACATTTGTAGAATATTTGCCTTGTTCAGTAGCTACATTACTTCTCTGATTAGTTTCAACGCCAAATGCATCTGCAATATACTTCTTTGGACCTAAGAAACCGGCTGCAATCAGTACAAGTTCAGCATCTAGGTACTTTTCGCTACCCTCTACTTCTTGCATTACTCTTCTGCCTGTTTCCTTATCAGTAACAAACTGAACCATAACTGTCTTGACACCCTTTAGGTTGCCGTTTTCATCCTTGACAAATTCTTTTACAGTTGTCTGATAAATTCTTGGGTCATGACCGAATACTGCAATTGCTTCTTCCTGACCGTAGTCTGTCTTGCAGACTCTTGGCCATTCAGGCCATGGGTTGTTGTCTGCTCTTGAGTCAGGTAATTTTGGCATCATTTCTAGCTGAACTACTGACTTACAACCTTGACGGATTGATGTACCGACACAGTCATTACCTGTATCACCACCACCGATAATAACTACATTTTTGTCTTTAGCAGAAACATAGTTACCATCCTGTAGGTTAGAGTCAAGTAGGCTCTTTGTTGTTGCCTTTAGGAAATCTACTGCAAAGTAAATGCCGTTGGCATCTCTGCCCTCTGCTTTAATATCTCTAGGATTACCTGCACCACAACAAAGTACCACTGCATCATACTTATTAAGTAGCTTACTAGCCTTTACATCTTCACCAACATTAGCATTTGTTTCAAACTTAACGCCTTCTTCTTTCATTAAGTTTACTCGTCTGTCAATGAACTGCTTTTCAAGTTTCATATTTGGGATACCATACATTAGTAGTCCACCGATACGGTCATCCTTCTCAAATACAGTAACATTGTGACCTCTCTTGTTAAGCTGATCTGCACATGCTAAACCGGAAGGACCTGAACCGATAATTGCAATATTCTTATCAGTTCTAACCTTTGGAGGGTTAGGCTGCATCAAACCTGAGTTATAAGCAAACTCAATGATAAAATTCTCATTTTCCTTAACAGAAACAGGATTACCGTTAAGTCCACAAGTACAAGCTGCTTCACATAGAGCAGGACAAACTCTTGAAGTAAATTCAGGGAAGTTGTTTGTCATAAGTAGTCTATGTGCTGCTGCCTCATATTCGTTTGTGTATAATAAATCGTTCCATTCAGGTACAAGGTTGTTCAAAGGACAACCTGATACCATACCCATAATTGGCTTACCGTTTTGACAGAAAGGAACACCACAATCCATACATCTTGATGCCTGTTGTCTTCTTTCGTTTTCCGGCAATGGTGTGTGGAACTCTTTATAATTTTTAATTCTTTCAAGAGGCGATGTGCCTACATTGCTTTTTCTTTCAAATTCTAAAAAACCAGTTGGCTTACCCATTTTCAACGCCTCACTTTCTTGTATTAATATAGAATGCTTCAATCTTTGCTTGTTCAGGTGTCATACCCTTTTCTTCCATAGCATACATTGTCTGCATCATCTTTGCATAATCGTTTGGTAAAATCTTCTTAAACTTAGAAACATATTCATCAAAGTTATCAAGGATTTCCTTACCCTTTGGAGAGTCTGTTGCCTTAACATGTTCTTCAATCATATTCTTTAGTTCAAGAATATCGGCTTTTTCTGATACAACGCTAACAGAAACAAGCTCTTTGTTCATTCTCATATATAGGTCTGAGTCTTCATCAAGTACATAAGCGATACCACCACTCATACCGGCTGCAAAGTTTTTACCTGTCTTACCTAGGATAGCAACTCTACCACCTGTCATATATTCACAACCATGGTCGCCTACACCTTCAACAACTGCAATAGCACCTGAATTTCTTACGCAAAAACGCTCACCTGCTACACCACTGATAAATGCCTTACCGCTTGTAGCACCATATAGAGCAACATTACCGATGATAATGTTTTCATCTCTCTTAAATGTGCTACCCTTTGGAGGATAAACAACAAGTTTACCACCGGATAGACCTTTACCGAAGTAGTCGTTACTGTCGCCTACAAGTTCAAGTGTTAGACCCTTTGGAATAAATGCACCAAAGCTCTGACCACCTGCGCCGTTACACTTAACCTTAAATGTATCATCTTCAAGTGTATTATCACCAAAGTGCTTTGTGATTTCTGAACCGAAGATTGTACCAACAGAACGGTCTGTATTTGTAACATCAATTTCGATTGAATGTTTCTTCTTTTTATTCTTAAATGCCGGTTCTAACTGCTTTAGAATAACCTTTTCATCAATAGTCTTTTCCAGTTCAAAGTTATAAACATCAGCCGGATTAAATCTCTGAGGTTCATCAGAATTGACAAATGGATTGTTGATAATCTGGCTTAAGTCAATTCTTGATGCCTTGCTACCGTCTTCAGTTTCTTTAACCTTTAGTAGGTCTGTTCTACCGATTAGTTCATCAACTGTACGGATACCAAGTTTAGCCATATATTCTCTTAACTCTTGAGCAATAAAGTGCATAAAGTTAACAACATATTCAGGCTTACCCTTAAATCTCTTACGAAGTTCAGGGTTCTGAGTTGCGATACCTACAGGACAAGTGTCTAGGTTACATACTCTCATCATTACACAACCCATTGTTACTAAAGGAGCTGTTGCAAAACCATATTCTTCTGCACCTAACAAAGCAGCTACAAGAACATCTCTACCTGTCATCAACTTACCGTCTGTTTCAATAACAACCTTAGAACGAAGTCCGTTCATAATTAGTGTTTGGTGAGTTTCTGCAAGACCAAGTTCCCATGGTAAACCTGCGTTATAGATTGAGTTTCTAGGAGCAGCACCTGTACCACCGTCAAAACCTGAAATTAAAATAACACCTGCACCGGCTTTCGCAACACCGGCTGCAACTGTACCTACACCTGCTTCTGATACCAGCTTAACTGAAATTCTGGCATCTTTATTGGCATTCTTACAATCATAGATTAGCTGAGCTAAGTCTTCGATTGAATAAATATCATGATGTGGTGGAGGTGAAATTAGGCTAACACCGGGAGTTGAATGACGAGTCTTTGCAATCCAAGGATATACCTTTTTGCCTGGTAGGTGACCACCTTCACCGGGCTTTGCACCCTGAGCCATTTTAATCTGAATTTCTTTTGCACTTACTAGGTATTCTGATGTAACACCGAATCTACCGGAAGCAACCTGTTTAATAGCAGAACAACGGTTAAGTCCATCTTTACCGATTGTCAGACGATCAGTATCTTCGCCACCTTCACCGGAATTTGACTTACCACCGATTTGGTTCATAGCAATTGCCATTGTTTCGTGAGCTTCCTTAGAAATTGAACCGTATGACATAGCACCTGTCTTGAATCTATGGCAAATACTTTCTACACTTTCAACTTCATCAATTGGAATACCACCATCTTCAGGGAAGTTAAAGTCAAGAAGACTTCTTAGGTTCATATTTGTATCTTCTCTATTGATAGCTTCTGAATACTTCTTGAATAAATCATAATTATCTGTCCAAGTAGCTTCCTGTAGAAGATGAATTGTTTCAGGGTTATATAGATGTTCTTCTTTACCACTTCTTAGCTTATGACTACCGGCACTTTCAACTTCAAGCTGAATATTTAGGTCTAGTGGGTCAAATGCTGATGCATGAAGTCTTTCTGAACGCTTACTGATATCCTGTAGTGTAATACCACCAACTCTTGAAACAGTATTTGTAAAGTACTTATCAATTACTTCCTTAGAAATACCGATTGCTTCAAAAATCTTAGAACCTAGGTATGACTGAATTGTTGAGATACCCATTTTTGATGCAATCTTAACGATACCATGTAGGATAGCATCATTATAGTCATTAACTGCTGCGTAATAATCTTTATCAAGTGAACCTGAATCTACTAGGTCACGGATTGTTTCTTGTGCTAGGTAAGGGTTAATAGCACTTGCACCGTAACCAAGTAGTGTTGCAAAGTGATGAACTTCACAAGGTTCTGCACTTTCAAGAATAACTGAGATTGATGTTCTCTTCTTTGTTCTAACTAGGTGCTGTTGCATTGCTGATACAGCTAGAAGGGAAGGAATAGCAACATGGTATTCATCAACACCTCTGTCTGATAGAATGATAATATTTGCACCGTCTTTATATGCCTTATCTGCTAGGATGAACAGATGTTCAATAGCCTTAGCTAGGTTTGTACTTTTATAATATGTGATTGGAATAACTGCTGACTTTAGACCCGGAGCATCAATGTTCTTAATCTTTAGTAAGTCAGTATTTGTTAGGATTGGGTCCTCAATCTTAAGAATATGACAGTTCTCAGGTTTTTCTTCTAGGATGTTACCGTTACTGCCTAGATGAACACTTGTATCTGTAACAATCTCTTCACGAATTGAGTCAAATGGAGGGTTTGTTACCTGTGCAAATAACTGCTTAAAGTAGTTAAATAGAGGACCATCCTTTTGTGATAAAGGAGGAATTGCAGTATCAGCACCCATAGCTGCAATTGGTTCTGTACCATTCTTAGCCATTGGTAGGATACTTGTTCTAATCTGTTCATATGTATAACCAAAAGCCTTTTGATGTCTTACAAGTGACTCTTTGTCATACTTTTCGATACCCTTATTAGGAATCTTTAGATCACCTAGGTGAACTAGATTTTGGTCTAGCCATTCACCATATGGCTGTCTTGTTGAATAATATTCCTTAATATCTTCGTCATCAATTAGCTTACCCTTAACTGTATCAACAAGAAGCATTTTACCCGGACGAAGTCTTTCTTTTACTACAACATCTTCAGCAGGAATATCGATACAACCAACTTCTGAAGAAAGAACTAGGAAACCATCTTTTGTAATGTAATATCTTGATGGTCTTAAACCGTTTCTGTCAAGAACTGCACCCATCATATCACCATCTGAGAAGATGATTGATGCCGGACCATCCCATGGTTCCATCATTGTTGCATAATACTGATAGAAATCTCTCTTTTCAAGAGACATTGTACGGTTGTTTCTCCAAGGTTCAGGAATTGTAATCATAACAGCCAGAGGAAGTGGCATACCTGCCATCATCATAAATTCAAGAGTGTTATCAAGTCTGGCTGAGTCAGAACCGTTAGGATCAACAATTGGAAATACCTTTGACAAATCATCACCAAAAACTTCTGATGAAATAGATTCTTCACGAGCTAACATTCTGTCTGCGTTACCTGTGATTGTATTGATTTCACCATTATGAACAATAATTCTGTTTGGGTGAGCCTTCTGCCAAGAAGGATTTGTATTTGTACTGAATCTACTATGTACTGTAGCAATAGCAGAAACAAATTTATCACTCTGTAGGTCATAGAAGAACTTTCTTAGTTCTTTAACAAGGAACATACCTTTATAAACGATTGTACGGCTTGAAAGAGAAACTACATAAGTATCTTCATTACTCTGTTCAAATACTCGTCTAGCAATATATAACTTTCTATCGAAAGGTAAGCCCTGTTCTACATTAGAAGGTCTCTTAACAAAACCTTGCATAATGTATGGCATACTGTCTAATGCTTTTTGACCGATTACTGATGGATCAGTAGGAACTTCTCTCCAACCTAAGAACTCTAGATTTTCTTTCTTAATAATAATTTCAAAAAGCTTCATAGCCTGAAGTCTTTTTAGCTTATTTTGTGGGAAGAAGAACATACCAATACCGTAATCTCTTTCTTCTCCAATATCAAAACCTAGGTCAGCAGTAGCATCTTTGAAAAATTGGTGACAAATCTGTAGAAGAATACCAACACCATCACCTGTTTTGCCTTCGGCATCTTTACCGGCTCTATGTTCAAGTGTTTCTACAATACTTAAAGCATTGTCAACAACTTTTCTTGATTTAATGCCGTTGATGTTGACTACTGCACCGATACCACAGTTGTCATGCTCAAAACGAGGATCATACAAACCCTGTTTTGCAAATGGTTCCTGATTTCTGAAGTTATCCATCAGAAGCACCTACTTCCTTTTTATTAGTTTCTTTATATTGAACACTAACCCTACATATAGTTATAGGGGTGAACTCTACAACAATTTTTAAGATTTATTGCATAAATAACTTTAACACAATGAAGGGCATATGTCAAGGAAAATTGCAATTATTTTTATTTTTGTTGCAATTTTCTCTGTTTTTAGTATGTTTTTTGAAACTAATTTGAAATATTTGCAAGTTTCTTATTCATTCTTGCAAATATATTTTAGTCATACAAGACCTATTAATTTAATATGTATTCTTTAACAAGATACTACATATTGTTATCAAAATAATATTATTTTGATTAATATTCTAGGAATAATTTGTAATATTTTTACAAAAGAAAAACTGACCTTGATTTAACAAGGTCAGTTATAATTTAACTTATTTCTACTACTACTTCATATGAACCATAAATCCAACAACCGTCTTTATCTTTCAGGGTTAGACTTAAAGGCATAGTCCTTGAACCTGCTGATACCTCAGTGCCTGTAAAATCAATTACAGCATCAATATCGTTTTCATCAATATTTTTCAATGCACTCTTTGTACCATACAATGTAACTTCTACAGATTGAGTAGTAACATTTGCAGAATACTTTTTATCAAGCCCCTTAATATCAAAATCAGTTAATGCAATAGTTTTCTTTTTCATTGAGGACAAGTCCATATTAACAACAACAGAATTAACTGAATTAATATCAATACACTTGTTAGGAATATCAAGATTTTTATTAACCTTATAATCTTTATTCCTTAAAGTTGAGAAATCAATAGGCTCAATATTTACCTCAGTGATATTTTCAATATTACTTGAATCAGCACCTAGGGATATTGAATTAGGTTCAATCTTGCAATACTTAGTTAAATCAATTCCACTAGGTCCATTTACAGTACTTAGTTCAACATTAACATCTTTCTTTTGAAGTACACTTACTGTGGCTTTTACCTTTGATGGTGAAATTGTAAGTGTATCATTAGTTTTGATTTCTTCACCGAAAGAATCAAGTAACTTAACATCATATTCATTAGTTACAGAACTTTTAAGTTCTTCCTTAACATCGCCTTCAATTACAACTTTATCAATTTTCTTAATTTCAGTTTCAGGTCCTGAAATAGTAACTGACTCATTATCAAGAAGGACAGTTCCATAATAATCCTTAGGAATAGTATAACTAATATTCTGTTCAATTTTCTTAGTTATATTTCTGTTTCTGTCGAGTTTAATATAAACTGTACTAGGAAAAACTGACTCAATATTATAGTTTAGAGAACTAGACTTTTTCTTGGCTACAAGTGACAAAGTATATGAACCGGCAGAAGTAAGGTTATCGGTTTGTTCCGGTACAATCTCAATATCATCAGAAGTAAGATTTCCGATAATTGAACGGTTACCTGAAACTGTTACAGTACCCTTTAGTTCATCATTGTTAAATACCTTTAGTCCTTGGTTACTTGCAGTATCAGGCAAATCAATTGTAATAGGAATATTAGAAACTGAATAGCTGGTTTCTGCAAAGTCACCCATATTAATACTAATCCAAATTGTAAGAGAAATAACAACTGACAGTATTATAAGAAAAAGTTTGTTGGAAAAAATTCTGGACAAAATACCTTTATTCATCTTTCTTGTTCTCCTTTCTAGAGGAGAATTTACTTAGAAAATTCTTTTTCTCTTGTGTAGGGATAAGTTCTTCTTCCAGTTTTTTAATCAAAGATGTTTTATTGTAATTAGAAGTTAATTCTCCATTTTGTGCAACAGAAATTGTACCTGTTTCTTCAGATACAACAACAATAACTGCATCCGAAACTTCGGAAATACCTAGGGACGCTCTATGCCTTGTACCTAAGTTCATATCTACATCTTCGTTTCTAGAAGTTAGAGGCAAAATACAACCGGCTGACTTAACAAGTCCGTTGCTGATAATTACTGCACCGTCATGAAGTGGTGCTTTGTTAAAGAATAAGTTACCTAAAATAGCAGTTGAAGTATCTGCATTAATCTCTACACCGGTTGCTGCAATATCTGAAAGCTTGGTTTCTCTTTCAAATACTATCAAAGCACCTGTTTTTTGTCTGCTAAATACCTCAGCAGTTTCTGCTACATCTAAAATTGCCTTTTTCTCTTTTTCTATCCATTCATCAGTTCGGTTTACCCTATTCATAAAGGAAAAACTCTTTATATTCTTACGACCTAACTGCTCCAAAGCATTTCGAATTTCCGGTTGGAAAATAATTGCCAACAAAACAACACCAAATTCAAACAATGTTTTCAGCAAGTTCTTCATCATCAACATATTAAATATTGATGCACCCAGGTAGGCAATCATTAAAATTACAATACCTTTTACAAGTTGTTCTGCTCTGGTATCTCGAACAAGTTTAAATAGACTATATACAATAAAGGCAATAACAACAATATCAATAACATCAACAAATCTGAATGTTTTTAGCACTGTTAAAATACTGTCAAACAATGCACCTATATTCATTGTTACCACTCCTTTTATTTTTACTTACATATATTTTAGCATAAAAATAATACTAGTTCAAGAAAATTTTAAATTGTTAATTTTCTTATAACATTTAGTAGGTAGTTTATGTCATTTATTGTATTAAATGCTCCCGGAACCACTCTTACTGTACCATTTTCTATAGTATTCATTGTTGTATGAGCAAGTGGTGAACAATGAAGTCCTCCCCTAGTCATTATTCCGTATTTATTTAATTTAGCTACAAGGTCCTCAGAATAAACTCCATCTATATTAAAAGAAACTACCGGTGCTACTTTGCCATAATCAAATGATTTATTATAGGTTATAACCTTTCTGTTATTCGCTAGTCCATTAAATAGGCGTTTTGCAAGTTTATATTCATGATTATAAATATTTTTAATACCTCTATTTTTTACAAAGTCAACTCCTGCCTTTAGTCCTGAAATACCGTTCATATTTTGTGTGCCACTTTCAAACTTTTCAGGTAGTCCCTCAGGCTGAGATTTCTTTACTGATTCAGTACCTGTACCACCATATAATAATGGCTTTAAGTTGCGATTATTTAGGATTAACACACCTGTACCCATTGGACCGTAAAGGCTTTTGTGACCTGACATACAGACAAAATCATATTGATTAGTGCCAACATCTATATCAAATACACCGGCAGACTGTGCTGAATCTACACAAAAGAGAATTCCATAAGCATGACACAAAGCACATATTCTTTCAATAGGAAACCTAAAACCAAAAACATTTGATGCATGAGTACAAATAACTAATTTTGTTTCAGGCTTTATTAAGTTTCGAACATTATCTACGGTTTCATTATCATCATAGGAATAATCAAAGGTTGAATAAGTTACACCTTTATCTTTTAGTGACTCTAATGGCCTTGTAACAGAATTATGCTCCATTGATGATATTAGAACATGATCACCTTCACCTAGTAAACCAAAAATCACTGTATTTAGTGCCATTGTACAATTCTCAGTAAAGATAATTTCTTCTTCACTGTTTACATTGAAAAGTTCCTTTAATCTTTTTCTACATTCAAAAATTTCTTTAGCGGCTCTCAGAGAAAGTGAGTGTCCACTTCTTCCCGGATTTGCACTAAACTTCTTTAATGATATATCTACATTTTGTCGTACTGACAGTGGTTTAGGAAAAGAAGTTGCACCGTTATCAAGATAAATCACCTATTTACAATACCTAAAACTGAAATTTTATTTTTAAGGAGAATATCCTTTGCTTTATCAACATCACCAAACACCAGTAAACTGTATCCACAAGAACGAGCAATATTGTTCTTTGGTGTTCTTTCAACAGAACATTTTATATTGTGTTTGTCAAGTATTTCCTTAGACTTTAAGGCACTTGACACAGAATTTAATAATATATATTTTTTCAATAAAATCACCCCATAGTACACTACATACTATGGGGTGAGAATTTATATGTGTTTATTAGATTATTCAGCAAGTAAATCTGACATATCATACATACCGGACTTTTTGTCTTTCATAAATACGGCTGCATTGATAGAACCAATAGCAAAAACTTCCTTAGAATGAGCCTCATGCTTAATGGAAACTACTTCATCATGACCGGCAAAAATAACTTCATGTTCACCGACAATTGTACCACCACGAATTGAGTGAATACCGATTTCGTTCTTATCTCTCTTCTTTCTATAAGCATGTCTATCATAAACATACTGCTTTTCTGTTGGAGATACAGAAGAAATACCGTCAGCAATCATAAGTGCAGTACCACTTGGAGCATCTAGCTTTTGGTTATGGTGCTTTTCGATAACTTCAATATCAAAGTTATCACCATGGTTAGCAAATACTTTTGTTGCCATTTTGCAAAGTTCAACCATTAGGTTGATACCAAGTGACATATTGCCTGAATAGAAAATAGCAGTCTTTTCTGATGCGTTCTTAATTTCTGCAATTTGTTCTTCAGAAAAACCTGTTGTACAGATAACTGCAGGTACTGCATTTGTTACTGCATAGTCAAGCATAGTATCAAGTACTGCAGGATTACTAAAGTCGATAATTGCATCATACTTTTCAGTAATTTCAGAAAAACTCTTATATACTGTAAAATCATAGTCACCACAATCGTAAGCATCTACACCACAAGCAATTTCACAATCGTTTCTTTCGTCAATTGCCTTTACAATAGCGTGACCCATCTTACCTGAGCAACCACTTAAAATAACCTTTGTCATTATTATTCCCCTTAAATATAGTTATGGGCGTACAATGTACGCCCAAATTCATTAGTTTAATTACTTCTTGTACTTATCTAGTAGGTTGTACTTAGCTAAGCAATCCTTTAGGTCGTGATAACCTGAATAGCTCATTGGTACAAGTGGTAATCTACATTCACCGGCATTGAAACCGATTAGGTTCATAGCAGTCTTAACCGGAATAGGGTTAACATCTGAGAACATAATATCCATTAGTTCAACAAAATGGAAGTTCATTTCTGCTGCTCTCTGGAAATCGTTATCAAGACAAGCCTGACAAATTTCGTGCATTTCCTTAGGGCAGAAGTTTGAGAATACAGAAATAACACCCTTACCACCTAGAGACATAAATGGAACTGTCTGGTCATCGTTACCTGAATAAATAGCAAAGTCATCTGAACATAGGCTTCTTGTTAGAGAAACTGATGAAATATCACCGTTAGCTTCCTTAACACCTACAATGTTCTGGTGCTTTTCAAGTTCAGCATATGTCTTTGGCTGCATATTACAACCTGTTCTTGATGGAACATTGTAAAGAATGATTGGTAGGTCAACAGAATCAGCAATTGTTGTAAAGTGCTTTACAAGTCCTGCCTGTGAAGTCTTGTTGTAGTATGGAGTTACAGAAAGTAAGCCGTCTGCACCATACTTCTGTGCTGACTTTGATAGGCTGATTGCAGTAGCAGTATCGTTACTACCTGTACCTGCAATAACCGGGATTCTCTTGTTAACCTTTTCTGCTACATATGAAAGAACAGCCTTGTGTTCTTCAACTGAAAGTGTAGCAGCTTCGCCTGTTGTACCACAAGCGATAATAGCATCAGTACCGTTTTCAATCTGGAATTCAAGTAGTCTTCCAAGTTCATCAAAGTTAACGGAACCGTCACTGTTCATAGGTGTAATTAAGGCAACACCTGCACCTGTAAAAATTGGTGTACTCATTATATATAACCTCCAAAAGGTTTAGTTTTCAATATATCCTTCAGCACATAGAAGTTCAGCTAGAAGAACTGCACCACCTGCAGCACCTCTTAGTGTGTTATGGCTCATACATACAAACTTCATATCGTACTGAGTATCCGGTCTTAATCTACCGATTGAGATAGCCATACCATTTTCTAGTGTTCTGGCTGTCTTAATCTGTGGCTGGTCTGGTTCAGTAAAGTAGTGTAGAAACTGCTTTGGAGCACTTGGTAGCTCTAGTTCCTGAGCTCTACCCTTGTAGTTTTCCCATGTTTCGATAATCTTTTCTTCTGATGGAACTTCACCGTCAAATGAAACAAATACAGCTGCTGTATGACCATCTGAAACAGGAACTCTTAGGCACTGTGATGTGATAGCAATATCATCAGTATCAACAATCTGGTCGCCTTCAATATGACCCCAAATCTTTAGTGGTTCTTTTTCTGACTTTTCTTCTTCGCCACCGATATATGGGATTAGGTTATCAACCATTTCAGGCCATCTTTCAAATGTTTTACCTGCACCTGAAATAGCCTGATAAGTACAAGCAAGAACCTTGTTACAACCTAGTTCTCTTAGTGGATGTACTGCAGGTACATATGACTGTAGAGAACAGTTAGACTTAACTGCAACAAAGCCTTTCTTTGTGCCAAGTCTCTTTCTCTGAGAATCAATAATCTTAATATGGTCAGCATTGATTTCAGGGATAACCATTGGTACATCAGGTGTGTGTCTGTGAGCTGAGTTATTTGAAACAACAGGACATTCTGCCTTTGCATAAGCTTCTTCTAGTTCACGAATCTGATCTTTTGGCATATCAACAGCACAAAATACAAAATCAACCTTTGATGCAACTTCTTCAACATTAGCTGCGTCTAGGATAATCATATCTTCCATTGCCTTTGGAATTGGTGTTTTCATAGCCCAACGAGATTCTACACATTCTTTATATGTTTTACCGGCACTTCTTTTACTTGCAGCAAGTGCTGTAACAGTAAACCAAGGGTGATTTTCAAGTAGAGTTGCAAATCTCTGACCTACCATACCTGTAGCGCCGATGATACCAACTTTATAATTTTTCATATTCGTCTTCCTCCAAATTTAAAAAATCAGTTGTGTTTTTCTCAAGTTTATTATATTATATATTAGGAAAAACAAATTGACCTATTTTCTTATTTATTCTATCATTTAAGAAAGATTATGTCAATTATTTTGAGAAATAAAGATTAGGATGATGTTGATTTTTTATGAAGACTAGTGATTTTTATTATGATTTACCAGAAGAACTTATTGCTCAGACACCTGTTGAACCAAGAGATTCTTCAAGAATGATGGTTTATAACAGAAAAACTAAGGAAGTTCTTCACAAGCATTTTTATGATGTTATTGACTTTTTAAATGAAGGCGATGCTCTTATTGTTAATGACTCAAGAGTTTTACCTGCAAGAATTTACGGTACAAAAATTCCTACCGGTGCTAATGTAGAATTCTTACTGTTAAAGCAAGTTAAAGACAAGGTATGGGAAACACTTGTAAAGCCCGGTAAAAAAGCAAGAACCGGTGACAGCTTTACTTTTGGTGATGGCATTATGACAGGTAAAGTTATTGATGTACTTGAAGATGGCAACAGAATTGTTGAATTTAAGTGTGACAGTAACTTCTATGAAACACTTGATAAGATTGGTCAAATGCCACTTCCTCCATATATTCATGAAAAGTTAAAGGACAAGGAAAGATACCAGACAGTATATAGTCACGAACTTGGTTCTGCTGCTGCACCTACTGCAGGACTTCACTTTACTGATGAGTTACTTGAAAAAATTAAGGCTAAGGGCATCAAGATTGGATATGTAACACTTCATGTAGGACTTGGTACATTTAGACCTGTAAAGGTTGATGATGTTACAACTCATAAGATGCACAGTGAACATTATGAAGTGCCGGAAGAAACTGCAAAGCTGATTGAAGAAACCAAAAAGAATGGCAAGAGAGTTATTGCAGTGGGTACAACTTCTTGCAGAACACTTGAAAGTGTTGCAAAGGAATATGGCAAGGTTGTTCCTTGTGAAGGTTGGACAGATATTTTCATTTATCCGGGATTTGAGTTTAAAGTACTTGACGGACTTATTACTAACTTTCATCTACCTGAAAGCACACTTATTATGCTAGTTTCTGCTTTTGCCGGTTACGATGAAGTTATGGGTATATATAAAGAAGCTGTCAAAGAGAAATACAGATTTTTCTCATTTGGTGACAGTATGTTTATTGAGTAAGGAGAAATATGTTTAAATTAATTAAGAATGAAAAAACTGCAAGACGAGGTGAGTTTATAACACCACACGGTACTTTTCAAACTCCTTGTTTTATGAATGTTGCAACTGCCGGTGCTATTAAGGGTGGTGTATCTTCCTTTGATTTAAAGGATATTAAGTGCCAGGTTATGTTGTGTAACACCTATCACCTACATGTTAGAACAGGTGATAAAATTATTAAAGAGTTGGGTGGTATTCACGGTCTTACTAAGTGGGATGGTCCTATACTTACAGACTCAGGTGGATTTCAGGTATTCTCTCTTGCAAAGCTAAGAAACATTAAAGAAGAGGGTGTTTACTTTTCTTCCCATATTGACGGTAGAAAAATATTTATGGGACCTGAAGAATCAATGCAAATTCAGTCTAACCTAGGCTCAACTATTGCTATGGCATTTGATGAATGTATTGAAAACCCTGCCCCATATGATTATGTAAAGAATTCTATTGGTCGTACTACCAGATGGCTTGAAAGATGCAAAAAAGAAATGGACAGACTAAACAGTCTTCCTGACACTATTAACAAGAAACAAATGCTATTCGGTATTAACCAAGGTTCTACTTACAGTGATCTTAGAATTCAGCATATGAAAGATATTGCTAAACTTGACCTTGACGGTTATGCTATCGGTGGTTTAGCAGTTGGTGAAACTGCTGATGAAATGTATCAAATTATTGAAGATGTTGAACCATATATGCCTAAGGATAAAATCAGATACCTAATGGGTGTTGGTACTCCTGTAAATATTCTTGAAAGTGTTAAGCGTGGTGTTGATTTATTTGACTGTGTTATGCCTAGTAGAAATGCAAGACATGGTCACCTATTCACTAAGAGTGGTATCATCAACATTAACAATCAAAAATATCAAAAGGACCTTGCTCCTATTGACAAAGAGTGTAATTGTCCTGTATGCAAGAGTTTTTCAAGGGCATACCTAAGACATCTTAAGAAAGCTGAGGAAATGCTTTATATGCGACTTGCAGTAATGCACAACTTATATTTCTACAATAATCTAATGGAAGAAATCAGAAATGCTCTTGATAATGGAGAATTTGAGACATATTACAACTATAATATTGACATATTAGGAAAACGCATTTAAAATAGTACTTGAATATACAATGAAAAGTTGTTATAATCTAATTATTAATATGAAATGGAGAATTTAACTATGAATCTAAACTTACTTTCCGGCTCAGCTGGTGGCGGTAGCATGTGGACACTAATCATCATCTACGCTCTTATCTTCGTTGGTATCTACTTTATTCTTATCAGACCAAAGTCAAAAAAATCAAAGCAAGAACAGGAACTAAGAAACAGCCTACAGATTGGTGATGAAATCACAACAATCGGTGGTATCGTTGGTAGAGTTATTGCTATTAGAGAAGAAGCTGATGAAATCGTACTTGAAACAGGTTCTGAAAAGACAAAGATGGTATTTAAGCGTTGGGCTATTTCAACTGTTAATTCAGATAAGGATAAGGCTGCTGAAAAGACTGACAAGACAGAAAAGAAAGGTTTCTTCGGTAGAAAGAAAAAAGAAGCTGAAGAAAACCCAGTTGAAAAATAATTACATAATTTTCAATTCCCCTGAATATGATTTAATATCATATTTGGGGGTGTTTTTTTGAAAAGCATTACTTTAGAATTTAATAAATTCAAGTACATAAAAGGTTTAGTAGTTGGTTTAATAGTTGGAGAATTAACTCTTATTGTTTTACTTAGCCTTGTGGCAATAGTTATGAGTAACACAGGGATACTTAACAGTACTGTACTAAACATTCTTCTCACTATTATATGTGGTGTATGTGCATTTGTTACAGGGTTTATATGTTCAAAAATTTCTCCTATTAAGGGATATATCAATGGGATTAGCAGTGGGTTTATATTTTTCTTAATTATCTTTAGTGCAGGTATGATAAGCATTGACAGTAATTTTACTGTTTTTACATTCTTAAAGTTTATTGTATCTTTCCTATTCGGCACTATTGGTGGAATACTTGGTGTAAGTAAAAAAGAAAAGTTAATAAAATAATTATAGGCTAGTGATACTTTTAAATCTATCACTAGCCTTTTTCGTAAAATATATTAAATAAAGTTCTTAAATCTTGAAAGTAAGTCTTTCTTGGTATTCCATAGTTTTTCTGAAAGGTCAACATAATAAGTATGTGGATTTTCAAAACGCTTAACTTCATCCCATAGTAAATCAATTTCTTTAGCACAATAATCTTTGATTTCTTCAAGGGTTGGCATATCATATACACAATTACCATCTTTAAAGATTGGTACTTGAAGCTCTCTAACTTTAAAATTAGTTAACTCTTTAGTTTTCCAAGTAGCTTGTTGGTCAAAGATTATTCTAGGTTCTTTATCACTTACTACTTCATCATAGATACAAAGTTCATCTGCCAAAGCCTTGCCACTTTCTTTGTCATAGTATCTATAAACTTTCTTAAAGTGTGGGTTAGTGATTTTTGCAGTGTTTTCACTGACTTTGATTTTTGGAACAATGTTGCCATCATTATCTTCAACTGCAACTAACTTATACACTCCACCAAATACAGGTGTACTCTTGGAGGTAATAAGCCTTTCACCTACACCAAAGGTATCTACCTTTGCGTCTTGCATCATTAAGTCACGAATTAGGTATTCATCAAGTGCATTAGATGCTACAATCTTACAACACTGTAGTCCTGCATCATCAAGCATTTTTCTTGCTTTCTTAGATAGATAGGAAATATCACCTGAATCAAGTCTGATTGCAAAATTAGTAATACCCTTTGGCAAAAGAATTTCTTTAAACACCTTAATTGCATTTGGTACACCACTTTTTATGGTGTTATAAGTATCAACTAAAAGTGTTACATTCTCAGGATAAGTTTCACAATAAGTTTTAAAAGCATCATACTCAGTATCAAACATTTGTATCCAAGAATGAGCCATTGTACCACCGGCAGGTACACCATAAAGTTCATCGGTAATTGTACAAGCAGTACCTGCACATCCACCTATATATGCTGCTCTTGCACCTAAGATTGCACCATCAGCACCTTGTGCTCTACGAGAACCAAATTCAAGTACTGTTCTGCCATGAGAGGCTCTCACAATTCTATTTGCTTTTGTCGCAATTAGTGACTGATGGTTAATTGAAAGAAGTACAAATGTTTCGATAAGTTGTGCTTCAATTGCCGGTGCTTTTACTGTAAGGATTGGTTCATTTGGAAAAACAGGTGTGCCCTCAGGTATTGCATATATATCACCTGTAAAATGAAAGTCCTTTAGGTAATCCAAAAATTCTTCATCAAAAATGTTCTTTGAACGAAGGTAATCAATATCTTCACTTGAGAAATGAAGGTTCTTGATATAATCAATCACTTGTTCAAGACCGGCTACAATTGCAAAACCACCATTGTCAGGTACTGAACGATAGAATACATCAAAATATGTAATTTTCTTATAAAAACCGTTCTTAAAGTAACCATTTGCCATTGTAAGTTCATAGAAGTCACATAGCATAGTCATATTCTTTTCTGTCATATTTACACCTACTTATTCTGTTATTTTAATTTGGAAGCTACTCATAACGGAAAGTGCTTCATCATTTAATTTGTCGTCATTTGATGCTACAAGATTCTTGTTCACAATAATTTCTGTTTCAGGTTGGGCAGTTTTTGCAATTACTGCATTCGAGATAACACAGATATTTGTTACTACACCAACTAATTCTATTGATAAATACCGATTATTTTTTAAATATTCAAATAGTTTATCTGAACCAAAAGTGTTTTTCTCAAAAAGTAAATCCGATTCTTTAACCGAATGTGATACTTTCCCATAAAGATTATGACCGATTGTACCTTTAATACAATGTGGTACAGGTAAAGATTTACCCTCATTTGTATTCATATAATCATCATAATGGGTATCTAAAGTAAAAACAACATCATCACTGTTATTATGGTACTTTTCTATTAAATTAGCAATTTCAGAGTCAAGTTCTTTAGCCTTTTCAAAGCCAAGAGAACCTGAAACAAAGTCATTTTGATAATCTACAACTACAAGACATTTCTTCATAATTAATCCCTACTTAAATTTTCTTTAATAATATTCAATCATTTTTTAGGAATTTAGTCAAGTATAATTTAAGTAAATTTTAGTTTAGAAAAGTTTAGGATAAGATAAAAAAGGTATAGAAAAGACCTATGTAAAACATAGGTCTTAAAGTCTTAACTTTTAGATTTTAGATTAGCAAACAGGAACAACCCAACCTAGCTTATCTTCAACCTTACCCCACTGAATACCTGTTAGGTTATCGTAAAGTTTCTGGCTGATTTCACCGATTTCGCCATTGTTGATTGTCATAACCTTGTCGCCACACTTTAATTCACCGATTGGTGAAATAACTGCAGCAGTACCTGTACCAAAGCTTTCCTTTAGTCTGCCTTCGTCAGCTGCCTTTTCAACTTCCTGAATTGAAAGTCTTCTTTCTGAAACCTTGTAACCCCAAGATTTTAGAAGTTCAATAGTACTCATTCTTGTGATACCACCAAGGATTGAACCCTGAAGTGCAGGTGTAATAACTTCGTCATCAATAACAAAGAATACATTCATTGTACCAACTTCTTCAATATACTTTCTTTCTACACCGTCTAGCCATAGAACCTGAGTATATTTCTGCTTTTCAGCTTCATCCTGAGCCTTTAGAGAAGCAGCATAGTTACCACCTGTCTTAGTAAAGCCCATACCACCTTTAACGGCACGAACATAATTTTCTTCAACATAAATCTTAACAGGGTTAAGTCCTTCAGGATAATAAGCACCAACAGGACAACAGATAATTACAAATAGAAGATGTTTTGCAGGGTGAACACCTAGCTGAGCATCTGTTGAGAAAATAAATGGTCTAATGTATAGAGAAGTACCTTCTGAATGTGGTACCCAATCTTTTTCTACTTCTACAAGTTTCTTAACTGCTTCTACTGCAAACTTTTCATCAATCTGAGGAATGCAAAGTCTTTCGTTAGAAACATTAAGTCTAGCCATATTTTTGTCTGGTCTAAATAGGTTAATGCCACCGTTGACATTTCTGTATGCTTTCATACCTTCAAATACTTCTTGACCGTAGTGGAATACCATTGCTGATGGGTCTAGTGCGATTGGACCATAAGGTACAATTCTTGGGTCATGCCAACCCTGACCTTCATCATAATTCATTAGGAACATATGGTCTGTGAAAATACGACCAAAACCTAATTTACTTTCATCTTGTGGTTTTTCTTTTGGATTTTTAGTAAGTTCAATTTTAATTTCTTCCATAATATAATCGACCTTTCATATATGAACTCTAGTTCTATTTTATCACAAATTACATAATAGTCAATATTTTAACAAATATTTTATGTCAAAAGGCAAACTACTTTCCAAAACTATTTTTTCATTACTTATCGGATGGGTAAAAATCACCTTGCTACAATGTAATGCTTGTCTAGAGATATGCTCTAAAGAACCACCATATAAATCATCCCCTGCAAGTGGATAACCTAGGTATGACATATGGCATCTTATCTGATGAGTTCTGCCTGTTTCTAAAGTACAGAGAATTTCTGTATAGCTAGGACTTCTATTAATTACTTTATAGTGAGTAACAGCCTTTGCACCATCATCAGAAACTTCACGAACCATCTTGCTATTTTCTTTTAATTTTATATTTTTATTTACCGTACCATCTTCGACAATATTACCACAGCATACTGCTGTATATTCTTTATATAGGGACTTGATTTTGTTTGCTACAAATCTATTTTTTGCAATTACAACTAAGCCAGATGTATCTCTGTCAATTCTGTTAATTGCTCTAAAGGTATAGTCCTCATTTTTGTTAAGTGAATAATATCTAACTATATTGGCTAAGGTATCAGTTTGGTGATTCTTAGTAGGATGTACCGGCATTAGTGGTGGTTTATCTACTACCAAAATATAGTCATCTTCATAAATTACATTTAGTTCGCCTTTAGTTGGAGTAATTTCGTTACTGTCGTTAGGTAAATTAATTACTACTTTATCCCCTACATACACATTATCAATAGTTCTTAAAAGCTGATTATTCCTAGTAATTCCCATTTCTGTTCTAACCAGTCTAGTAATTAATCTTGCAGAAATATTACAATAATACTTTAAGAACTCTTTGCAATTTTTGTTGTCATATTCAATTGGCACTATAAAAGTTAAACTTTTTCTATTCATAACACTATCCTATATAACCTACTGCGTAAAGCACAACTAAGGTAAAAATAATTTGTAACACAAAAATAATGGGAATACCAACCATAAAAAGTGGATGTCTTGTTTTGTGGTGAATAATTCTCATAATTAGGTACATTAATACTGAACCACCTAAAAATGAAAATAGCATTAAGGTGCTTTCTCTCACTCTCCACAAGCCTAAAACACTTGCTCTTTTATCATATATAGTCAAAGCTATGGCTATAATATTCACTACTACTAAATATATAATCAAAAAATATAACATAATATCACCGAAAGGATTGTTAATATTGAAAACTAAATTTTATTTATCTTTACTTGCTTTATCACTTCTAATAGCTGTTATCACATTAAATTACTATGAAGTAGCTAATCCTGTAAAGGAAGTAATAAACACAAATACTGTACCTATAACCGAAAGTACCACTAAAAAAGTTATTAAGAAAAGTCAGGACAAATTCTTTATGAAAGGAATTTGGGTTACATATATGGACCTTGATATGAGTGACACAGACAGAAGTTATACTTCTTTTAAAAAGAAGTTTGATTCTATTGTTGACACTTGCAAAGAAAAAGGCTTTAACACACTTATTGTACAAGTTAGGCCATTTTCCGATGCATTATATAATTCAAGTGTATATCCTTATTCACACATACTTACAGGTGAACAAGGTAAAAATCCAAATTATGATGGACTAAAATATATGTGCAAAAAGGTTCACGAGTCTGGAAAGAGGATTGAGGCTTGGGTAAATCCATACAGAGTAAAAAGCAAAAAAGTTCCGGAAAAATTATCAAATGATAACCCATATGTTATGGATAATTCCATAGGTGTTGAAACTGATGATGGAATCTATCTTAACCCAGCAAGTAAAAAAGCTCAAGACCTTGTTGTAAAAGGTGTTGAAGAAATTGTAGCTAACTACGACATTGACGGAATACAGTTTGACGATTACTTCTACCCTACTGATGATGAAAGTTTTGATAGCAGAGAATACAGTCAATACAAAAAAGCACAAAATAACAACTGTCTTAGCCTTGATAAATGGAGAATGAACAATGTTAATACACTTATCAAAAATGTATATGAGAAGGTTCACAGTCTTAAAGATAATGTACAGTTTGGCATTTCACCACAAGGCAATGTTGACAACAACAAGGAAATTTATGCTGATGTAAAAACTTGGTGCAGTAAAGATGGATATATAGACTATATTTGTCCTCAAATTTACTTTAGCCTAGACAATCCGGCTCTTACATATGAAGATGCCATTAATGATTGGCTAAAGATTAAAACAAATAAAAATATCAAAATATATTCAGGTCTTGCCGGATATAAAGCCGGTACTGATGACAGTGACAGTGGTACTTGGAGTGACTTTGACGATATACTAAAGCAAGAATATGAAATTGCAGTAAAAAAGAACTATAATGGTATAATGCTATACAGTTATAGTTCTTTATCTAAAAAATCTGCAACTAAAGAAATTGCAAACCTTACTATGAAATTAAATTAATTCACCTATACAATAATCATCAAAAGCATCTGTTAATTTAACATCTACAATCTTATCGTTTAGGTCTAAATCAGAAAATACTCTTACCGGTGTATAGTTCATTGTGTAACCTTCCCAGTAGCCTTCTTCTTTCTTTCGTTCAAACAGAACTGAATATGTATTGTTAAGCTGATTTCTAAGGAACTCTTTTCTATCCTTTAGAGTAACTTCAATCATCTTTTTACTGCGTTCACTTTTAATTTGAGGGTCAACCTGATTAGGTAGTTTGTCGCCTACTGTACCCTTTCTACGAGAATAAGAGAAAGTATGTACCTTAGCAAACTTAATAGAATGAACAAAGTCAAGGGACTTTTGGAATTCTTCTTCAGTTTCACCTGCAAAGCCTACCATTACATCAGTAGTAATTGCACAATCTTTAAATGCTTTACGCAAGTTATTAACAATAGTTCTATATTCTTCTGTATCGTAATGACGGTTCATTCTCTTTAGTGTTTCGTCACAACCTGATTGTAAAGACAAATGGAACTGCGGGCATAGTTTATCACACTTTGCAAGTCTTTCGATAAACTCAGGGTCAAGTCTTTCAGGTTCTAGAGAACTTAGTCTTACTCTATCAACACCATCAACTGATGCTACAGTTTCCACTGCATCACATAAATTCAAGTTAGTATCCTGACCAAAACAAGAAAGGTTGATACCAACTAGTACAATTTCTCTAAAGCCCTTTGATGCTAGGTCTGTTGCTTCTTCCTTAAGTTCATTAATATCCTTTGAACGAACTCTGCCTCTTGCATAAGGAATAATACAATATGCACAGAAACGGTTACAACCATCCTCAATTTTAATCTGTGCTCTTGTTCTTTCTTCAAAGTTAGTAATCTTAATTGGTTCAAAAATTTCTCCACCTGTATGTTCTTCAACATTTACATAGTGGTCTGAATTTGCCACATAGTCTTTAATTAACTTTGAAATAATCTTTCTGTTTGTATTACCAACAACAATGTCACAAATTTCATACACTTCATCTTCAGGAAATGCTTGTGACATACAACCTGTTACTACAATAATTGCATTTTCGTTGTTTCTTCTAATTCTTCTGATTAGCTTTCTGTTTTTGCTATCACTTACAGAAGTTACTGTACAAGTATTTACAATAAAAATATCTGCATGGCCTTTGTCAGGGCTATGAGTAAAACCATCCTTTAGCATAACCTCTGTCATAACCTGAGATTCGTACTGATTAACCTTACAACCCAGTGTAATTATATTAAATGTCATAAAATACTTCTCCTTTTAGTCATAACTTAAAGTATAATAATTTTCAAGAGAAATGTCAACTAAAGGATTGATAAATAATAAGCAAAAAATGCACACCATAAAATGATGTGCATTTAAGTTTAAATATTTAAATTTATTTTGTGCGACCAATATCAGTTCTATAATGTGCACCCTCAAAAGAGATTTTCTTTACTGCATTATAAGCATTATTAAGTGCATCATCAAGAGTTTTACCACTGGCAGTAACACCTAGAACTCTACCACCGTTTGTGTAGAATTTGCCGTTTTCATACTTTGTACCGGCGTGATATACTGTTGCACCCTCAACTTGACCTTTATCATCAAGACCAAACATTTCAATACCCTTTTTGTATGATTCAGGATAACCACCACTTGCCATAACAACACAAGCAGTTGGTTCATCTGACCATTCAATATTGATTTCGTCTAGTCTTTCGTCAATAATTGCATCACAAATATCAACTAAATCTGTCTTTAATCTTGGAAGTACAACCTGTGCTTCAGGGTCACCAAAACGAGCATTATACTCAATTACCTTTGGTCCTTTTGGTGTCATCATTAAGCCAAAGTATAGACAACCCTTAAATGGTCTGCCCTCTGCTTTCATAGCATTTATTGTTGGAATAAAGATTTCTTCCATACACTGCTTAGCAAGTTCATCAGTATAGTAAGGGTTTGGACTGATTGTACCCATACCACCTGTGTTTAAACCTTCGTCATTGTCATATGCTCTCTTATGGTCCTTTGAACTAACCATAGGTTTAACTGTCTTACCGTCTGTAAAGGATAGAACAGAAACTTCAGGACCTGTTAGGAACTCTTCAATAACAATGTTGTTACCGGAAGAACCAAACTTCTTGTCCTCCATAATTGTCTTAATTGCTTCTACTGCATCTTCAACAGTTTGACAAATAAGAACACCCTTACCAAGTGCCAAGCCATCAGCCTTTACAACACATGGTGCCATATTATTTTCTTTAACCCAAGCAATTGCCTTTTCTGAGTCATCAAAAACCTCATACTGAGCAGTTGGGATATTGTACTTTTTCATTAGGTTCTTAGAGAAAACCTTTGATGCTTCAATAATAGCAGCCTTAGCATTTGGACCAAATGCACGAATACCGGCTTCTTCGCAAGCATCTACCATACCGTCTGCAAGTGGGTCATCAGGAGCAACAAAAACCATATCAATGTTATTGTCTTTTGCAAAAGCTACCATTTTTTCTTTATCCATTACAGGAATATCAACAACTTCTGCATCTCTTGAAATACCACCGTTACCGGGAGCACAATAAAGCTTTTCTACCTTATCACTTTCAAGTAACTTTTTGATTAGGGCATGTTCTCTACCACCGGAACCAACCATTAATATTTTCATTTAAGTCACCTCATTAATGATGGAATAGTCTAATACCTGTAAAGCACATTGTCATATTGTACTTATTACAAGTATCAATTACATTATCATCACGAATTGAGCCACCAGGCTGTGCAACATACTGAACGCCACTTCTCTTGGCTCTTTCGATATTATCACCAAATGGGAAGAATGCATCACTACCTAGAGAAACACCTGAGAATGTGCTTAACCATTCTTTCTTTTCTTCTCTTGAAAGTGGTTCAGGCTTTTCAGTAAAGAACTGTTCCCATGTGCCGTCAGCTAGTACATCTTCGTAATCATCAGAAATATAAACATCAATAGTGTTATCTCTGTCAGGTCTTCTGATATCTTCCTTGAAAGGTAGGTTTAGACACTTTGGATGCTGACGAAGGTACCAAATATCTGCTTTTTTTCCGGCTAGACGAGTACAGTGAATTCTTGACTGCTGACCTGCACCAACACCGATAGCCTGACCGTCTTTTGCATAGCAAACTGAATTTGACTGTGTATATTTAAGAGTGATTAAAGCAATAAGTAAATCTCTCTTTGCTTCTTCAGGAAGTTCCTTATTTTCTGTGATAATATTCTTTGTTAAGAATTCTTCATCAATCTTTAGTTCGTTTCTGCCCTGCTGGAAAGTAACACCAAATACATCCTTATATTCCTGTGGAGCAGGTGTATAGTTAGGGTCAATCTTAACAATGTTATAGTTACCACGCTTTTTAGTCTTTAGGATTTCAAGTGCTTCGTCAGTATAACCAGGAGCAATGATACCGTCAGATACTTCTCTCTTTAGCAGTAAAGCTGTTTCCTTATCACATACATCAGAAAGTGCTGCCCAGTCACCGTAAGAACTCATTCTGTCAGCACCTCTGGCCTTTGCATAGGCTGATGCTAATGGTGAAAGTTCTAGGTCATCTACAAAGTAGATTTTCTTTAGTGTATCTGAAAGTTCTGTTGCAACAGCAGCACCTGCAGGAGAAACATGCTTAAATGATGCAGCAGCAGGTAGGCCTGTAGCAGCCTTTAGTTCCTTAACTAACTGCCAACTGTTGAAAGCATCCAAAAAGTTAATATAACCCGGTTTACCGTTTAGAACTTCGATTGGAAGGTCACTATCGTCTTTCATAAAAATTCTTGATGGTTTCTGGTTAGGGTTACAGCCATACTTTAGTTCAAGTTCGTGCATAGTAATTCTCCTTATTTATTTTTATTAATAATTCTTGATGTTGCTTTACCTGTTGCAATATCAATATATCTTACGAATAGAGATACTTTGTTATCTTCGTTAAGTGCATTCCATACCTTATTAGTAAATGTATCAATATCATCATTATTAACATCTACAAGAGTTGGTTCGCCTTCATAGCTTGGTAGTGGATTACCGTCATTCATATATGTGTGAATAAATCTACCCTTACCGGCTAGTGGGTTTTCATAAGAATAAGTAAATCTTAGTGAAGAATTAGGATCACCGTCATCACTCTTTAGAATAGACATATTCATATCCATTTTGCCATCGTTAATTTCGATAATGCCTGAAATTCTTGGTGTATAGTTAGGACCATCAGGTTCAAACTCTCTAGTGCGAAGTGACTGTTCAAAAGTTTGACCGTCTTTCATTAGGTCGTAAACAGTATCTGTCTGGTCACCATTTGTAACGATAGTCTTGTTACCAAGCACTCTTACAGGTGCATAGATAATTAGTGAAGGGTCTGTTAGTTTGCTTTCATCAAAAGCCTGTGTACGGATGCCTTCACCTTCTTCAACAAAAACTCTGTTACGGCTGTTTTCACTTCTACCCATAATAAAGTATGTGATTACAGCATTTTTACCGTCAGCAGTTCTGCCTAGCATAATGCCTCTGCCGGGATATACGTTACTCTGAAGATCTTTCTCAAATGATATTGCTTTCACTATAAAGTACCTCTCATTCTGAAATTATTGTTTTGTTATCTTCTACTTTTATTTTGTCACTGCAAAATAATTCTACTGAAAGTGGAAGTATCTTCCACTCTACATTTTCCATAATTCTTCTTTGTAAAATTTCCGGTGTATCATCATTTTTAACTTCAACAGACTTTTGCATAATGATAGGGCCACCATCACACTCTTCTGTTACAAAATGAGTTGTTGCACCTGAAATTTTAACACCCTTTTTTAGAGCTTCTTCGTGAACCTTTAGTCCGTAAAAACCTTCACCACAGAAACTTGGAATTAGGGCTGGATGAATATTGATAATTCTGTTTTCAAAGGCTGAAATCACCTTATGTCCTAAGATAGTCATAAAACCGGCTAGGACAACAAGGTCAGCACCTTTGCTCTTTAACAATTCTGTTAAAGCTGAATCATATTCATCAAATGTATCAAAATCTTTTCTTCTGATAACATCAGTATCTATATTATTATTTTTTGCTCTTTCCAGTGCATAGGCATTAGGATTAGAAGAAATTACTGTTGTAATCTTGCCACTTTTGATGATACCTGATTTTTCAGCATCAATAAGTGCCTGTAAATTAGTGCCACCACCGGAAACTAAAACAACTATATTCTTCATTATTCAAAAATAACTCCGTCATTACCTTCAACTAGTTCACCAAGAACTACTGCATCTTCACCGTAAGCCTTTAGAGTTTCAACTGCCTTATCAGCATTTTCCTTAGCTACTGCAACAATCATACCAATACCCATATTAAATGTATTGAACATATCATGTTCAGGAATGTTACCAACTCTCTGAATTACCTTGAAGATTGGAAGTACAGGAACTGCATCTTTCTTAATCTTAGCAGTTAGACCGTCACTTAACATTCTAGGAATGTTTTCATAGAAACCACCACCTGTAATGTGAGAAATAGCCTTTACATCAACTTTGCTGATTAGGTCTAGGATAGGCTTAACATAAATCTTTGTTGGAGTTAGAAGTGTTTCACCTAGAGGCTTATCTAGTTCAGGGTATTCGTTATGGATTGTGTTTTCATCAATACCAAATACTTTTCTTACCAGTGAGAAACCATTTGAATGAACACCACTTGATGGTAAACCGATAAGTACATCACCGACTGTTAGTTTACTACCGTCAATGATTTTCTTCTTATCAACAATACCTACTGAGAAACCTGCAACATCATATTCATCAACAGGATAGAAACCAGGCATTTCAGCAGTTTCACCACCAACTAGTGCTGAATAAGACATTTCACAACCATCAGCAATACCTGATACAATTTGTGCTACCTTTTCAGGAACATTCTTTCCAACTGCGATGTAATCTAGGAAAAACATTGGCTTTGCACCACAACATACAACATCATTAACGCACATTGCAACTGCATCAATACCGATTGTATCGTGCTTATCAAGTAAGAAAGCAAGTTTTAGCTTTGTACCAACACCATCAGTACCACTTACTAGGATTGGTTCTTCCATACCTTTCATATTAGGAGCAAATAGACCACCAAAACCACCGATGCCTGAAACAACACCTGATGTTTTTGTTCTCTTAACATGCTCTTTCATTAATTCAACTGCTTTGTAACCTGCTGTTACATCAACACCTGCATTCTTATAACTTTCTGAAAAACTATTTTTCATAATACACCTCTTATTTGGAAAGTTTTATTTTCTTGCTGAATTTATCAACATAGTTTTCTTTTGGTACCGGACCTGTGTAATTACCTGTGAAACAAGCATCACAAACAGAAACACCGTTTTCGTTAGAGATTTTTCTTAAGCTTTCAATGCTTAAGAAACCTAATGAATCTGAACCTACAAAATTCTGTAGTTCCTCAACTGTCATTAGGTTGGCAATCATATTCTTCTCAGTATGTAAATCTGAACCATAATAACAAGAATATTTTAATGGTGGTGAAGAAATTCTCATATGAACTTCAGCAGCACCTGCCTCTCTAAGCAATTTAACAATGTGACTTGCTGTATTACCATGAACAATTGAGTCGTCAATAATAACAACCTTCTTGCCTCTTACCTTATGCTTTAATACATTTAGTCGCATCATTAGTAGTCGTTCTTTCTTAGTATTTTTCATTGAAGAAAGGCTACGACCTATATATTTATTTTTAACAAAAACTGCACTGTAAGGAATACCGGATTCTTCGGCATAACCTTGGGCAGCTTCATTACCTGAGTCAGGAACACCACAAACAAGGTCAGCCTCTACAGGGAAGTCCCTTGCAAGTTCCTTACCGAATTCTTTTCTTACTGCGTGAACAGGACCACAATCAAGGATACTGTCAGGTCTGGCAATATAAACATATTCAAATACGCATAAAGCAGACTTCTTAGGCTTTTCAATCATATATGAATGGAAGCCGTCTTCGTCAATAACAACCATTTCACCCGGCTTTACATGACGAATAAACTGTGCACCGATTGAGTCAAATGCACAACTTTCAGATGCTACAACATAGCTTTGACCCAGTTTACCTACACATAATGGACGGAAACCATAAGGGTCTCTAACTGCAATTAACTTACTTGGTGAAGTAAGAACAAATGAATAAGCACCTTCAATTTTATTACAAGCATTTTTAACTGCATCTTCAATAGTTTCACTATTTACTCTTTCTGTTGCAATAACATAAGCAATAAGTTCTGCATTTGAGAAAGACTGGAAAATAGCTCCACCCTCTTCAAGGTTCTTTCTAATTTCAGCAAAATTAGTAATTGAACCATTATGACAAATTGCAAGTGAACCTTGAATATATCTAATAACAAGCGGCTGAGAACCAGCTCTGTCAAGTGCTTGATATGGAGTATATCTAACATGAGCAATAGCAATCTTACCGTCAGTACCCAGTTCTTCCATAGCTTGATTAGTCAGCACTTCGGAAACCATACCAACATCTTTGATTGACTTAAAATTACCATCATTGTTTACTGCAATACCGGCACTTTCTTGACCACGATGTTGAAGTGCATAGAGGGCATCTCTTGAGATTGAAGCAACATCTACTTCATCATCCATCTTATAGATACCGAACACACCACATTCTTCGTGAACTTTTTCATTATAAAAATCTAGGGAATTATTTTTCAAATTTCATCAACCTTACTCTGAATATCTTTATCCTTAGAAACAACTGTTTCAGCCATTTTCTTTCGGTTATCAACTAACTTCTGTGCTAAAGTTTCATCTGATAGTGCTAACATTTGGATTGCAAGAATTGCAGCATTTGCAGCACCATTAACAGCAACAGTAGCAACAGGAATACCTGTTGGCATCATAACTGTAGCAAGTAAAGCGTCCATACCGTCAAAACAAGGACCTTTACAAGGAATACCGATAACAGGAAGTGTTGTATTAGCAGCAAGAACACCACCTAAATGAGCAGCCATACCGGCAGCAGCAATAATAACACCAAAGCCATTCTTAATTGCATTCTTAGCAAATTCAGATGCTTCATCAGGTGTTCTGTGAGCAGACATAACATGAACTTCAAAAGGAACTTCGTAATCTTTCAACTGTTTAATAGCTTTTGAAACAATTGGAAAATCGCTATCAGATCCCATAATAATTGCAACTTTTTTCATAATGATCACCTTTCGTTACAAAAATTAACTAGTAAAAACAAGTGTATTTTTATTAGCTACATAATTTTACTTTTTAATTATACCCAAAAATCAAATTAAATTCAATAGATATAGACTATTTTTTGACAGTATGATACTACATTCTGTAATTTTCTATATAAATCATATACTAATCAAGTAGAATAATGTATCTTAATGTATAATTATGTATGAACAAACCATAAATATAAAAAATGAGCTACCAAAATAGGTAGCTCCGGTTATTATTTGTTATCGTTAGAGATAATTTCCTTAATAGCAGTTGCAGCAGTTGCAAGTGGCTTAATATCTGATGGGATAATAATCTTTGTAGACTGACCATCGGCAACTTTTTGGAATGTTTCGTAACTCTTTAGTTGTAGTACTTCTTCAATTGGCTTTGCTTCATTTAGAAGTTTTAGAGCATCTGCCTGAGCCTTTTGAACTAGCATAATAGCTTCAGCTTCACCCTGAGCCTCTCTAACCTTTGATTCCTTAATTGCATCAGCTTTTAGGATTGTTGATTCCTTTAGACCTTCTGCCTTTAGGATTTGACTTTTCTTCTCACCTTCAGCTACAAGAATTTTTGCTCTTCTTTCTCTTTCAGCTTTCATCTGCTTTTCCATTGCATCCTGAATTTCTTTTGGTGGAAGAATATTCTTTAGTTCAACTCTGATTACACGAATACCCCAAGGGTCTGTTGCAGTATCCAGAATTGTACGGATTTTATCATTGATAGTATCTCTTGAAGTTAGAGTTGCATCAAGTTCCAAGTCACCGATAATATTTCTTAAAGTTGTAGCAGTTAGATTTTCAATAGCTGACAGTGGTCTTTCAACACCATAAGTATATAACTTAGGGTCAGTAATAGCAAAGTAAACTACTGTATCAATCTGCATAGTAACATTATCTTTTGTAATAACCGGTTGTGGTGGGAAATCTACAACCTGTTCTTTTAGTGAAAGTTTCTTAGCTATACGGTCAACAAATGGTACTTTCAGGTGTAATCCTGTGTTCCATGTTGTTTGGTAAGTACCAAGTCTTTCAATAACATAAGCATGAGCTTGTGGTACGATTTTGATATTCTTTACGATTACGATAACTATTGCAATGATAATTGCTGCAATAATCACTAGTTTTACTATTGGATCCATAATTTACTCCTTTACCGGTGAAACAATTAGTTTTACACCTTTAATATCCTTTACTATAACTACACTATCTGTAGGAATTACTGAGCCGTCACCACTTGTAGCAGACCACACAGTGCCTTTTAGGTTTACAAGTCCTACACCTAGAGTGTTATTAATTTCTTCTTTTACTACACCTTTCATTCCAATATATCTATCGGAATTAGTCGGTAATTTCTTGGTTCTTGTGATTTTCTTTACAATAGGTTTTGTGGCTATTAGTGTTGCAACAGAAATAACTATAAACAGAATTATTTGTAACCAAATATTTTCAGGTACAAAAATTGAAACTATTGCAGAAACAACTGCTCCCAAAACAAACCATATAGACACAAGCTGATAAGTTACACCCTCAATAATAGCCATAAAGAGTGCTATACCAAACCATATATAAGGCATCATTTCCAATTTGACAACCTCCTTTTAGAAAATTATATCACAAGTAAAATAGTCGAGTCAACAAAAAACACTACACATTTCATATATTTTGTGTTATAATAATTTTAGAACTTATGGAAGAAGGTGACTCTATGTCCTTTGATACATTTGATGAAGGAATTAATCCCGGTGGAATGAGAAGTAAGAATGAAATTAGAATACTGATTTGTTATTTAATTAAGTCTGTGAAAGCTCCGGTTAGCAAAGAATTGATTTTGGAGTCACTACAAAAAGATGGACTTGCTAATTACTTTGAAGCTAGTGCTTGTTTTGATGATTTAGTCAAAAACAGACATATTACTGTTAATGGCAACAACAAATACACACTTACAGAAGATGGTATGATGATTGCCACTCAGCTTGAGGATTCCTTGGCTTATACAGTAAAGGAAAAGGCCTTTCACTGTGTAATGATGTTACTTGAAAAAGAAAAGACTGAAAGAGAAAACAAGGTTGAAATTGTTAAAAATGAAAGAGGATACAATGTAAAATGCTCTATCACAAGTGAGGGGCTGACTATTCTTTCTCTTGAATTTTATGTTCCGGACTATGAACAAGCAAAGTTAGTTAAGAAGAACTTTAGGAAAAATCCGGAATTACTATATAAGACTACAATTTCAGTATTGTCAAAACAGAAGGATTTATTAACCGACACACTAAAAGACCTAGAAATGTTGTCATAACAAATTTAGGAAAAGTAAAAGTGCTACTGCCGGAACTCCACCACCTGCTGAAACTCCAACAGTAAACATACTGATTGGTATATGTACCTGGGTTATTACAGAGGTTACATTTACTAAAAGCAGTGCAGAAAGCCCTATAATCATACTACCAAAAGCCCTTAATAAGGGCTTTTTATTTTTGCCTAATTTATGTAATATCGCAAGAATAATTAAGATAATAACAAGCATAGAAAGTAGATAATAGTCCATAAAAATCACCACAAAATAAAAAAATACCGATGGAACTTGTCCATCGGTAAATTATATGCATTGTATTACTCGCTTATTACTTAAAGTTAGCAATAATATCAAGAACGATAACAAATACTACGAATCCTGCTGCGAAAACCTTTGTCCATCTTGATAGGAATGAATCCCAACTTCTTGCCTTGTTCTTAGAGAAGAAAGAATCAGCTGCACCGGTGATAACACCTAGACCCTGCTGGTTGCCTTCCTGTAGAACAACAACTAGGATAATTAGTACACAAAATAGAATAAGTAATGCACCAAAGATATAACTAACTACGCCCATTTCAATTCACCTTTCATTAGAATTAATCAGTCTTTTATTAGATAATAACACAAAACCATTTAAAAATCAAGTATAATTTTTTATTTTAACCTTATAAAATAGAAAGTTGTTCGTTGCCACTATCTTCTTCAGTTAAAAATGCACCTAAAGCCGGTAGTGTTCTGGTTCTGTATCGTGATGGCTTTGAGAAAAATCCATCAGTATATTCTTCTAGTTTTTCAAGGTACTGACCTTTTTTCATTCGCATTACAGCGACACCTTGAGTATTCTTTGTATTCTTTAAGCTTATTACACCAGTATGGATAAGCAGAACTCTGCCACCTGATGAAGTTAACATTAATTCCTTATCTTCATCAAGCCACATTACATCAGAAAGTGGCGACTTATCTGAATAAGCACTAACAAGTTTCTTACGGTTAGTCTTTGTATAATAAGCATTCATAGGTACTTTTGCAAGTTTACCGTTTTCAAATGCAAATACAAACATACCGTTGTAGTCCTTTGTAACAAACATTTTCAGTGGGACTTCTCCTTCATCCATTTGAAGTTTAGCCGGTACATAATCACCCAGCACACTTGCCTTTGTATCATCAAAGTCTGAGGCTTTGCTCTTATAAACCTGACACTTATTAGTAAAGAATAACAGTTCAGCAGTATTGGTAGACTCATAGTGCTGAATCATCATATCCCCTTCCTTTAGCTTTTGTTCACTGCTCATACGAAGTGACTGAGGAGTAATTTTCTTGAAATAACCCTCTTTACTAAAGAATAGGTTTACAGGATAATCAGGTACTTCTTCAACATATGACTCATTGCTTTCATCAACATTGTATAGTAATTCGGAAACTCTGTCTTTGCCGTATTTATCAGCAACATTCTTTAGTTCCTTAACTATGATAGTCTTTACTCTCTGTTTACTTGCTAAAATTGCTTCTAGCTCTGCAATATCCTTTTCAAGACTTTCGATTTCTTCAATTCTCTTTAGGATATATTCTTTATTTAAATGTCTTAGTTTAATTTCTGCAACATATTCAGCCTGAGTTTCATCAATGCCGAAACCTATCATTAGGTTAGGTACAACATCACTTTCTTCTTCAGTTTCTCTGACAATTTTTACTGCCTTATCAATATCAAGTAAAATTGCCTTTAGACCTTTTAAAAGATGAAGTTTCTCTTGCTTTTTGTTTAAATCAAAATATGTTCTTCTTCTTACACATTCAACTCTAAATGCTATCCATTCATTAAGAATTTCTCTAACACCCATTACTCTTGGTACACCGGCTATTAGCACATTAAAGTTACAACTAAAACTATCCTGTAATGTTGTAAGTTTAAATAACTTCATCATTAGCTTTTCAGGGTCAGTACCACGCTTTAGGTCGATTGTGATTTTTAGACCGTCAAGACCTGTTTCATCACGAATATCGGCAACTTCCTTAACTTTGCCTTGCTTAGACAAATCAATAATTTTTTCAATAATTACTTCACAAGAAGTTGATGGTGGAATTGAGAAAATATCAATACAGTTATTTGCTTTATCATACTGATACTTTGCTCTAACCTTGATACCACCACGACCGGTTTCATAAATTTTCTTAATAGCACTTTCGTCATAGATAATCTGTCCACCACCAATAAAGTCGGGTGCAGGTAACGTTGACATAATGTCATGGTCTTTATCACGAATAAGTGCTGCTGTAGTTTCACAAACTTCACGCAAGTTAAATGAACAAATGTTAGACGCCATACCTACGGCAATACCTGTATTTGCATTAACCAGTACAGATGGAAAAGTTGCCGGTAAAAGTGAAGGCTCTTTCATTGTATTATCGTAGTTATCTACAAAGTCAACTGTATCTTTATCAATATCCTTAAAAAGTTCATTACAGATCGGGTCAAGTTTTGCTTCAGTATATCTTGATGCAGCCCATGCCATATCTCTACTGTAGAACTTACCGAAGTTACCCTTTGAGTCAACATATGGATGTAAAAGTGCTTCATAACCTCGTGATAATCTAACCATTGTATCATAGATAGCTGAGTCACCATGAGGATTAAGTTTCATTGTTGCACCAACAATGTTGGCTGACTTTGTTCTCTTACCTGTTAAAAGTCCCATTTTGTACATTGTGTAAAGTAGCTTTCTATGAGATGGTTTAAATCCGTCAATTTCAGGAATTGCTCTGGACATAATAACACTCATTGCATAAGGCATATAGTTTTCTTCAATAGTTGATGCAATCTTTTGCTCTACTACTTCACCTGCACCGTCAATTACACCGTCAATCTTAGGTAATTGAGGAGCTTTTGGCTCTTTCTTCTTTCTTGCCACAGTAACTCACCTCCTTAACTTAAATCTAAGTTATCTACATATTCAGCACCATGGTTTACAATATAGTCTTTTCTACCTTGTAAATTGTCACCTAGTAGAATATCAAACATTTCTGCTGTACGCTTTACATCATCCGGCATAACCTTAATAAGTCTTCTTGTTGCCGGATTCATTGTAGTTAAGTTCATCATTTCAGGTTCGTTTTCACCAAGACCTTTACTACGCTGAACGGTAAACTTTTCTTTGCCGATTTCTTTGATATATTTTTCTTTTTCTGCCTCGGTATAAGCAAAATAAACCTTTTTCTTTGTTGTAATTTCGTAAAGAGGTGATTCTGCTATAAATACCTTGCCTTCTTCAATTAGTGTTGGTGTAAGTCTATACACCATTGTAAGTAAAAGTGTTCTAATTTGGAAACCGTCAACATCGGCATCAGTACAAAAAATAATTCGTTTCCATCTTAGTAAATTCATATCAAAAGTAGCTAAGTCCTTATTAGCTTTTGACTTAACTTCAACACCACAGCCTAGGACTTTTAATAAGTCGGTAATAATGTCACTTTTGAAAATTTTATTTAAATCTGCTTTTAGGCAGTTAAGTATCTTACCTCTTATAGGCATAATTGCTTGGAAGTTTGGGTCTCTTGCTTGTTTACAAGCACCTAAAGCTGAGTCACCTTCCACTATGAATAATTCTCTTTCGGAATTATCTTTACTTCTGCAGTCAACAAATTTTGCTACTCTGTTTGTCATATCAAGAGAACTTGTTAAGTTCTTCTTAATTCTAACTCTTGTTTTTTCGGCATCTTCTCTACTTCTCTTGTTAATAAGAACCTGATTACAGATTTTCTCTGCTTCAAGTGGTGTTTCAATAAAGTAGATTTCAAGTTCATGACGCAAAAACTCAACCATTGCATCTTGGATACCTTTATTTGTAATAGCCTTTTTAGTTTGGTTTTCGTAAGAAGTCATACTGGAGAAACTGGAGATTACAATTACAAGACAATCTTCTACATCTTCAAAAGTAATTTTCTTTTCGTTCTTAGTATATTTACTGTTGTTCTTTAACCATTGGTCAATCTGATATACAAAAGCATTTTTAACTGCCTTTTCAGGTGCACCACCATATTCCAAATAGCTTGAGTTGTGGTAATATTCGTGCATAGAAACCTTGTTTGAAAATGCAACTGCAATTGTCATTTTGCATTTATATTCAGGTTTATCCTTTCTGTCACGAACCTTTTGTTCTGTTGACCATGTTTGAGTTGTTGAAAGTCCTTGATCACCTACTACTTCATTTACATAGTCGGTGATACCGTTTTCATACTTAAACTCTGTTACTTCAAACTTACCGTTTACTTGGTTTCTGAAAACAAAGTTTACACCTGCATTTACAATTGACTGTTTCTTCATTACATCTAAGAAATAGTCAGCTGTAATATTTATATCTGTGAAAACTTCTAAATCAGGTTTCCACTTGATGATTGTACCGGTATCCTTCTTGTCATATTTTTCTTTATGAAGTCCACCGACATTCTCACCTTTTTCAAAATGAAGGGTAAATTTCTGTCCGTCTCTACGGATATTTACATCCATATATTCTGATGAATACTGAGTTGAACAAAGACCTAAACCATTTAAACCTAGAGAAAACTCATAGTTTTCACCGTCATTGTTGTTGTATTTACCACCGGCATACAGTTCACAAAATACTAGTTCCCAGTTATATCTTTCTTCATTCTTGTTGTAATCAACAGGAATACCTCTACCATGATCCTCAATCTGAATTGAGCCATCGGCAAACTTTGTAACTATTATTTCGTTACCATAGCCTTCTCTAGCTTCATCTATGGAGTTAGAAAGTATTTCAAAGACTGAATGGCAACAGCCCTCTATACCATCAGAACCAAAAATAACAGCAGGTCTTTTTCGTACTCTATCGGCACCTTTTAAAGAACTGATACTGTCATTTCCGTATTCTTGTGTCTTTTTCTTTGCCACTTAATCTTCTCCCTTCAATTTATTGATTTTATCTCTAATATAGGCAGCATGTTCAAATTCAAGCAACTTTGCTGCTGCTTTCATTTCTTTTGTTAACTGCTCAATAAGTTTCTTCTTTTCACCCTTAGTTAGCTTTTTACTGTTAAAGTCTTTTTCTTCTTTACGGGTACTGATTTCCAGAACATCAGCAACCTTTTTCTTAATAGTCTTAGGTGTAATGTTGTGGTCTTTGTTATACTGTTGCTGAATTTCTCTTCTACGGGTAGTTTCCCTTATTGCTGACTCCATAGAAGGTGTTACTGTATCAGCATACATAATAACCTTACCTTCACTGTTTCTTGCTGCTCTGCCTATTGTCTGAATTAAACTGCGTTCTGAACGAAGGAAACCTTCCTTATCAGCATCTAGAATAGCAACTAGAGAAACTTCCGGAATATCAAGGCCTTCACGAAGTAGGTTGATACCAACAAGTACATCAAACTCACCCAAACGCAAGTCCCTAATAATTTCCATTCTTTCAACAGTATCTATATCATGGTGCATATATCGCACCCTAATATCCATTTGTTCAAAATAATCAGTTAAGTCCTCAGCCATTTTCTTGGTTAAGGTAGTAACTAATGTTCTTTCATTCTTTTCTGTTCTAATATTTATTTCAGAAATCAAGTCATCTAGCTGACCTTCAGTTGGTCTTACATCAATTTCAGGGTCAAGCAGACCTGTTGGTCTGATAATTTGTTCAGCAACAACACTACTTTTTTCAAGTTCTAAGTCACCCGGTGTTGCTGACACAAAGCAAACTTGATTTATTCTATCATAAAATTCATCAAAATTTAAAGGACGGTTGTCATAAGCTGACGGTAATCTGAATCCATAATCAATAAGACTTTTCTTTCTTGAAAGGTTACCACCATACATACCTCTAACCTGAGGTAAAGTAACATGGCTTTCATCAACAAAAAGCAGAAAATCTTTCGGAAAATAATCCAGTAAAGTAAATGGGGCTGTACCCTTCTCTAGTCCGGCTAAAACACTTGTATAGTTTTCGATACCGGTACAAAATCCAATTTCTTGGAGCATTTCAATATCGTATCTTGTTCTTTGTTCAAGTCGCTGAGCCTCTAGGAGTTTACCCTCACTTCTGAAATATTCCAGTCTCTCGTCAAGTTCTTTTTCTATTCTTGCAATAGCCGGTTCCATCTTTTCTTTAGGAACAATGTAGTGAGATGCAGGGTAAATTGCAACATGCTTTAGAATAGAATTCAGTTCACCTGTTAGTGGGTTAATTTCGGATATTCTATCAATTTCATCACCAAAATATTCTACTCTTATAATATAGTCGGAAGAAGCTGCAGGGAAAATTTCTATTGTGTCGCCCTTTACCCTAAATTTATTTCTGGTAAAGTTAATGTCGTTTCTCTCATATTGCAGTTCTACTAACTTTGCAACAAGTTCTTCCATTGGTTTTTCCATTCCCGGTCTAAGGGAAATAACCATATTACGGTAATCTATAGGGTTACCTAAACTATAGATACAAGAAACTGAGGCAACAATAATAACATCTCGTCTTTCGGATAGTGCTAAAGTTGCACTATGTCGAAGTTTGTCGATTTCGTCATTAATGCTACTATCCTTTTCAATATAAGTATCGGTTGATGGCACATAGGCTTCAGGTTGGTAGTAGTCATAGTAGGATACAAAATATTCTACTGCATTATCAGGGAAAAATTCTTTAAACTCTGAGCATAGCTGGGCTGCTAAAGTTTTGTTATGGGCTAAAATCAAAGTAGGTCTGTTTACCTTTTCAATAACATTAGCCATTGTGAAAGTTTTACCTGAACCTGTTACACCTAAAAGTGTTTGTTCTTTGTTGCCGTTTTCGATACTCTTTACTAATGTATCAATAGCTTGTGGCTGGTCACCTGTTGGTTTATATTCAGATTTAAGTTTAAAATTCATAAAACTCAATCATCCTTTAAATAAAAAATACTACCTGTCAGTTCACTTTCGGCAAGTGAAATACAATCATTATCTGCAACTATAATATGGTCAATTAAATGTGAACCTATTAAGTCAAGGGTAGTAATTAAATTTTTTGTGATAATTATATCTTCCTTTGATGGAAAAGCAACACCACTTGGGTGATTATGGGCAACTACTGCTGTATGAGCGTTATAATTCATAACAAGTTCAACAATTTTACGAACAGGCATTTCTGAACTTGTGAAAGAACCTCTTGCTACACTGCCAAAGAAAAGTTCTTTGCCCTTTGAATCCATCAACAATAAATATACTTCTTCAGAATCCTTGCCAATATACTTAGGTAAAAAATAATCACCTAAATGTTCCAAATCAATAATCTTATCGGCATTGTTATGTTTATCGCTAATGTAAATACGAGTAAACTCAGGAATCATCTTGATAAGTATTGCAGTATGCTCACTTACTCCACACTCCATAATAGTGTTGATTGGAGAGTCACAAAGAGCAGAAAAAGAACCAAACTTATTTAACAGTTTATGTGCAATACCGTTTGTATCTTTCCTTGGACAAGCATAGTAAAGTAGCATTTCAAGTTGTTCGTGTTGTTCAAAAATTTCCAAAGTACCGGCATCAAGAAACTTTTTCTTCATTCTTGAACGATGGTTTGCATGTACATTTTCATTTGCCATATGAATCACCAAAGCATAATTTCTCACAATATTCTACATCATAATAATGTATCACAACATATTGTGATAGGTCAATTATAATTACACAACTGTAATCTTAAATTTATGATTTATTAAATAATTTTCTATATTTTATGGGGATTTTTAAGCATATTAAATTAAAAAATAAGCCATAAAACCTTAAACAAGGAATTATGGCATTTATGATTTATTCACTTATATTCATTAGCATTGACAGATATGAAGTATTGATTGTGTCTTTCATTGAGTAACCTAACTTTAGCAATAGGTTTTCTAATACTTCTAATGATTTTTCTTTTTCAGAATTATTTTTCACTATAATTTCTAATTCCAAATAGTCACCTAAGCCTTTAACAGTATCCACACAAGCAGTTATATTGTTGTTTTTTAGGTATTGTCTTTCCTTTACAAGTGGTGGTACTGACTTAAAGCCTATATTTTCTAAAATTTCTTTAACAATATTAGAGTTTTTCACTTCAGTTTCAAGTTCTTTTCTTGACATAGAAATATTGTCTAGCTTTGCACCTTTATATGTAATAACCGATTTAGTTTCATTTGTGGATTTATTAAGTACATTTCTTATTCTCAACGCCTCATCAAGTGAAATAAAATCGTGATGTGATGAAGTAAAGTAAGTGTCGGTTTCTACCACTAAACTTGACTTTGTGAAATTTATATTTTCTAATTTATCAATAATTTCTTCTCTACCGGAAATTTTTACTTTTAATTCAACTTCAATACTCATATTACTTTGCCCATGTTACTTTGTCTTTGTCACCTGTATAATCAAACTTACCATCATTCTTTTCTTCCAATGCTTTTATCATATGATAGGTAAATTCATTATAAGGTGTTTTAATATTCAGTTCTTTTCCCATACGAATTAATGCACCTGAAAACATATCAATCTCTGTATGTCTTTTTGCATCTAAGTCTTGTAATGTGGAATATCTTGCTGAGGCAGGTACTGCACTGCCTCTCTTTGATAGTTCTCCTGACTTATTAATATCAATCCCCTTTGATGTTGCTATAGTTTCAAGTTCATTTCTTAAACCGTCACTAATAGCTTTCATATGGATACTGTCTTCATAACAACCTACACCTGCACCTAAAATCGCTTGTGGTAAATTGTTACACACATTAAGTCTAAACTTTGCCCACATTTCTTCTAATATATAATCGGTATATCTATAGTGAAGTCCTGTGTTGCTAAATAGTTTTTCAATAGCTTTTACTCTTTCACTATAATATGGTTCTTCTGTTTCACCAAAAATTATACCTAGTGTGGTTTCAGGATTAAAGCAGTAACCGTTATTTTCTTTATGAGAAGCAACCTTAATAAATGAATGGATAACATTTTTCTTGCCTATTTCTGCTGAAATAATTTCTTCACTGTCAACACCATTCATCAAACTCATAACAACAGTATTTTCATTAACTGCACTTGCAATTGTTTTTACTGCATTTTGTAATGAATTGTACTTTAATGCTACTATTAATAAATCAATATTCTTTTCTGTTGATGACCACACATTAGGATAATACTTTTCACTATTAATAGTAATACCTTTCTTTAGTCTTTCTGCTCTTTCACCCTCAGCTATAACACCAAGTTGGATATTATCTTTCTGTGAAAGTCCCCAAATTACATATGAGCCAACTGCTCCTGCACCAAGGACTGCTACTTTCTTTATTTTCATATTTTTTCAACCTTATCTTTAATAAACTAAAATTAGTATAAACTTATTTAATAATATGGTCAATAAAAATTATCTGGCAATAAAAAATAAAGTATGATATAATAGCCTAGCAAAAGAAAGAAGGTTAATATGGATTATTCACAAATTTTAGCTAAAGAATTTAACATTAAAGAACAATACGCAACTAATATTATTAGTTTGCTTGATGAGGGAAATACAATTCCGTTTATTGCAAGATACCGTAAAGAAATGCATGGTTCTATGGATGACCAGTTAATAAGAGAATTTTCTGAAAAATTGGAGTATCTACGCAACCTTGATAAGCGTAGAGAAGAAATTAGAAACCTTATTAATGAACAAGAAAAGTTAACTGATGAAATTTCTGTTTCACTTGATAAGGCAGTTACACTTAGTGAACTTGAGGATATTTACAGACCTTTTAAGCCAAAGAGAAAAACCAGAGCATCTATTGCTAAGGAAAAAGGTCTTGAACCACTTGCTATTGAAATACTTTTACAAGATAGCAAATTTAACCCTAATAAGTCAGCAGAAAAATATATAAATGCTGAAAAAGGTGTTGATACAGTTGAAGATGCTATTAATGGTGCTAAGGACATTATTGCTGAACAGATTTCCGATAATTCAAAAATCAGAAAGACTATCAGAAAAATGTTAAATAATTATGGCACAGTAGTTTCTGTTGCAAGTGATAAGGACAAGGACAGTGTTTATAGGTCATACTATGAATACAGTGAACCTGTAAAAAAAATTGCCGATCACAGACTTCTTGCTATTAACAGAGGTGAGAAAGATGGTTTCTTAAAGGTATCTATTCAATGTGATGATGAAAAGTTTATTGAATATATCAACAATGAAACTATCAACTACAAAAATGACTTATGTACTGACATTATCAAAGAAGCCGGTGCTGACGCTTATCAGCGACTTATTTTCCCATCTATTGAGAGGGAAATTCGTTCTGCTTTAACTGAAAATGCTTGTGAAAACTCAATGAAGGTTTTTGCAATTAATTTAAAGCAGTTACTAATGCAACCACCTGTTAAAGGTAAAACTGTACTTGGACTTGACCCGGGATACAGAACAGGTTGTAAAGTTGCAGTTGTTGATGAAACAGGTAAGGTACTTGACACAACAGTTATCTACCCTACTCACGGTGAAATTAAGGTTAAGCAATCTAAGGAAAAAATTATTCAGTTAATCAAGAAATATGATGTAGATATTATTTCTATCGGTAACGGTACTGCAAGTAAAGAAACTGAAATGTTTGCAGTTGATGTTATTAAGGACTGTGGCAAAGATGTTAAGTATATGGTAGTTAGTGAGGCCGGTGCATCGGTTTATTCTGCATCTAAACTTGCTGCTAAAGAACTTCCTGAACTTGACCTTACACTAAGAAGTGCCGTTTCTATTGCAAGAAGAATTCAAGATCCACTTGCTGAACTGGTAAAAATTGAGCCTAAGGCAATTGGTGTTGGTCAATATCAACATGATATGCCACAAAAAAGACTTGCTGAAACACTTGACGGTGTTGTTGAAAACTGTGTTAACTCAGTAGGTGCTGACCTAAATACTGCTTCACCTGCATTACTTTCTAGAGTTGCCGGTCTTAATGCTACTGTATGCAACAACATTGTAAAATACAGAGAAGAAAACGGTGCATTCTCTTCAAGAAGTGAACTAAAGAAAGTACCTAAACTTGGTCCTAAGGCATTTGAGCAATGTGCCGGTTTCCTTAGAGTTGCTGAAAGTAAAAATCCATTTGACAACACAGGTGTTCACCCTGAAAGTTATAGTAATGCAAAAGAACTGCTAAAGACACTTGACTACAGTGACAAAGATATTAAATCCGGTGACTACTCTGATTTATCAGCTAGAGTAATGAACTTTGGCAGTAAGAAACTTGCTGATATTGTTGAAATCGGATTACCTACACTTGACGATATTGTAAAGGAACTTTCTAAACCCGGACGTGACCCTAGAGATGAACTTCCTGCACCTATGCTAAGAAGTGATGTACTTGACATTAAGGACTTAAAGGAAGGTATGGAACTTAAGGGTACTGTAAGAAATGTAATTGACTTTGGTGCATTTATTGACATTGGTGTGCATCAAGACGGACTTGTACATATTTCTCAAATCTGTGATAAGTACATTAAGCATCCATCAGAGGTGCTAAAAGTCGGTGACATTGTAAAGGTAAAAATTCTTTCTGTTGAACCTGAAAAGAATAGAATTGCTTTAACTATGAAGTTTTGATTTGTGTTGTCAATTTACTTGTGGGTCAAGAAAAATTTTTATACAAAAAATATCATTAAAAGGCTAAGAAACTGCTAAAATCTAGCAGTTTCTTTTATTATGTAATAATATTATTTTATTAGATAATGCCGATTAACCTATCTATTTGTTAACAACATTACCGTTACTATCTACTTTTTTAGGGAAAGAAGTACATACTCTCCATTGGGCATCGGTTTTGAAACCGGTGTCATAACCGATGCCCTTATAGGTGTGTTAAAGTTAATTTGACTAAGCAAATTAGGTTTAGTTCCATAGGGTACGACTATTATTTATTTGAATAGTCATACTTAATTTTTACTGCTTTTACATCTGACCAAGGACTATACTGAGGATAATAATAACTAGCAAAAGTTATTTGTGAATATTTAATATTTCTACCAGTATAAAAATCAATATGATAAGCTACACCATGGGTTTTAAATCTACATCTGAAATAATAGGTTTTACCTTTTTTCAAATCGCTTAACTTATTATTCCATCCAAAAGTTTTATGCTTTTTAAAATCAGGTGTTTCACTATATTGACCTATATATTCACCACAATTTGCTTCATATAAAATATTATCAAAATAGGCATATGTATAACTTTCACTTTGGTGTACAGTTACTTTAGGCTTTGTAGGTTTAATATCATAATCTAAGTAAGAAACACCATAGAATTTACCTTTACCGATAATCATTGCATATGCTTTACCCGGATTAATATTGTTTACATATTTAACGGTATAATCTCTATTAGGTTTTAGAACCTGTTTACCCCTTTTTATAGTAAACTTAATATTCCTTTCTTTACCGTTAAACCTCATATAACGGTCACCACCGGAAGTTTTATACTTCTTATCAACATTATACTTAAAACCATATGTTCCAAGAAAGGCAATATCTCCATAAACATTTCCTTTTATAGAATAATCAAGCCCACATTGTCTTGCATAAGACTCTGCCCTTGAACCCTCATCACAGACTATCAATGAATTATAAACTCCTGTGTTATAATACCACTCATGATCATATCCTCTTTCTCTAATATATTTAGCTAAATTCTTAATATATGTTACGGTTTTAGGTATTCTTACTTTCTTAAAAGGAAATTCGTTTTCTGGACACTTATCATAATCCATATCTAGAATTATTTTCTTTACAGTATGACCTCTTAGTTTTGAAGGGATTTTCCAATAACTACCGTATTTCTTACAAATTCCTTTATAATTATAAAAGTCAATTACTGTTGCGTAACCCTTTTTATCTAAGGTATAACAGCAATAATTACTTTTGTACACACTTGATTCTGCACCAACTGAAGGAGCCACTACAACTACAGAAACTGCCATTATCAATGTTAACAACAATGCTAATAATTTTTTCATAAAATTGACCTCCTTTATTTGTTAACAACATTACCGTTACTATCTACTTTTTTAGGAAAAGAAGTACAAATTTTCCATTCATCATCCGTTTTAAAACTAGTGCTAATTCCAGCACTTTTAACATAGTTTTTCAAATTCCACAACTTTACACTAGTTCCTGTTTCAGAATTAACTGACGGAACAAAACCTTTAATATTAAAAGAACTATCTAAACCTTTTTCAAATAATTTATCACAAGCCCTAAATGCTTCTTTATATCGACGGTTATAAAGTGATGAATTATCTTCAAAATTTATACACAGTTTTTTTATATATTCTTGCCTATTTTTTTCATTAGTTAGATAATAACCATGAGAAAACTTCTTAATATCTCGAAACTCAACAACACCGTAACTGACAGCTTCTTTTAAATATTGACGATAACGATAATCAGCATGAATATTATTATCTTGACAAGCTTTTATTAAAACTTCTTTATACTGACCATTTTTATAATTAGTAACATCATTAAACAAATCTTTCTTCGTGCTATTACCGTTTATGACCATATCAACTACTGAATTACTTTTTTCGAATTTATCTTTACTATACGCAACGGGTACTTGTGTTCTGTGTGAATATGTATCGCCAACAATATGAATGCACAAACCTGCTGCTTTGTATTTAACATATCTATCATCTTCATTACTAGATGTTTTGAAATCATCAGTATCATCGCTAATACCCTTTTTATTAAGATAATAATCTGAAAAGTTAATACTATCTAACATGTATAAAGTGCCAAGCAAATCTTCTAGTAACCAAGCCTGACTATTTTTTACATTAACATCACTATTATAATAAGCAGGTATAGTATCTAAATATTCCCCAGTCTTTTTGTATGCAGTATTTATATTTTCATACTTTTTCATCATGTTTACAAAATACCAAGCCATTTTTATTGTTGCTACATAATTTCCTGCACCATGTAATGCTGAAATCTCTTTAAAATTGTAACCAACACCATCTTTTTTAGAATAAGAATCTGCTCTATCTGCTATTAATGCACCTTTAATTATTAAATTAAGGGAGTTAGTACTTATATTTAATTTACCTGATGCTTCTTGTGCCATACCCAAATGATCTTTACCTAACCACAAACCCTTTACATAACCATCAGTGTTATATTCTTCTATGTCATTAGGATTTGTATACTCTGGTGTATTTTTATTCTCGGAATAATTTTTTGCAAAATCATCATAAATAGACAATGCATATTTTCCGTCAACTGCTCCGGTTACAATACCATTATCACTAATTTTCTTTGAAGACTTTAAAATTAAATCCTTTACAAAATCAGGAGATTTTGATTTATCTTTTTCGAGAATTAAGGATGCAATACCTGTTACTTGTGCCGTTGCAATACTTGTACCATCTGAGCCGTTTATTGTACCAAAAATACCGGTTGATTCAATATTTTCACCCGGTGCTATAACATCAAGATTTTCATCAATTGAGGTAAATTCTGATATTTCACCACTTGCACTTTGTGAACCAACAGAAATAACTTCAGGATACGCTGCAGGATATTGAACCCCTTTTTCTTTATCATTACCAGAAGCTGCAACTAGTACAATACCTTTATCATGTGCAGCTTTAATAGCAGTTCTTAGTACACTGGAATTTGTATTAGTACCAAAACTCATATTGATAATATCCATATCGTTATCAATACCCCAATAAATTCCCTGTATAATTCTACTAAGTGGTGCTTGTATATTATCATCCAAAGCTCTAACTGAGTATAAATCAACATTAGGGTTTACACCGATAATTCCCTTGCCGTTATCTTTTGCACAAATAACTCCAGCCATACCTGTTCCATGTTGACTATAATCCTCATAAAGTGGATTTATTCCTATATCATCCTCAATTAAATTTTCACGATACTTTACATTTATATCATCAGACCAAGAGACACCACTATCAAGTAATTCTACCTTTACTTTTTCGCTAGGGGATACACTTTTTTCATCATCTACTCCCAATGATTGTAAATTCCATTGATTTAGTTCATTGGTGTTTACTTCCTTGAATAAACAATCTAACACATCAACTTCATCAGAATTTGTATCATCATTAGTACTACCTGATAACACAATGTCCTTTTCTACACTTACAACACCGTCCATACTATTCAATTGAGACAATTCACTTGTATCAATTGCCATTTTTGAGATAGTATCCTTATTACTTATCTTCATTAATTCTTCACAATCATTAGAAATTTCATTAGCCTCTTCTAATGCTTTTTCATTATTTGTAACAACTATATAGTCAGTTGCATTATTTTTCTTATCTGTTTCATCGGCAATGAAATTTGTTGTTAAAGTTGTACCTACTATCATTGTCATAACTAACATTAAACTAATTAATTTTTTTAATTTAATCAAAACACTCACCTCGATTATATATTTTTGTGATTATATTAAACTAACTTTCGCATTGGACTACCCTCTCATATAATTATTATGTATTTCACATAATAATTATAATATATTTACAATTAAACTGGTTATCTTTAATAAAAGAATAACATACAATGTTATAAAATTCAATATTTTCGTTTTAAAAATAGTAAACAAACTTCACTGTTCATATTTGGTTAAATTGTACATATGATTACTATAATTAAATAATATGCCTTCTATATATAACACAAATTACAGTTGCAAAAGGTTACATAATCTTTGAAGATTTTTTATATTTGGTATATTTATACGATTAATAAATTGATGATTTATACAAACTAACAAATAAATTTATTAAAGTAAAAAAATAAGGGTAGTTCAAATGAACCACCCAAAATAATTATTTACACTTTTTATTACAATTTTGGCAACCACAATTGCAACAGCCTTTGCCCTTTTTCTTTCTACTTCTCATGGAGTAAATTGCAAGGGCTACTGCAACAATGACTAAAGCTAAAATTAAATAATCCCAAAAATTCAAACTACTAAGAAAATCCATACTACACCATTCCTACTGCTGAACCTATTAAGTGGACTATGAATGCTACTACCCAAGCAATAACACACTGCCACAAGGCAACACCTATTGCCCACTTACCACCCAGCTCTCTCTTTACTGATGCAATAGCTGCAACACAAGGAGAATATAGCAAACTAAATACAAGTAGTGATGATGCTGCAAGTGGTGTTAATACTGATGCAATGTTGCCACTAAATAGGACTTGTAATGTTGATACTACACTTTCCTTAGCCATAATACCTGAGATTAATGAAGTACAAATTCTCCAATCTCCAAGTCCTAATGGTGCAAATATTGGTGAGATAAAACCTGAGATGGAAGCTAACATACTATCTGCTGAATTTGTCACCATATTAAAGTGAATATCAAAGCTCTGTAAGAACCAAACAACTATTGTTGCAATTAGAATAATTGAAAATGCTCTTTGTAAAAAGTCCTTTGCTTTTTCCCACAATAGTTGAACAACATTCTTTGCACCGGGTAGTCGGTAGTTTGGTAATTCCATAACAAATGGTACTGCCTCACCTTTGAACAATGTTCCTTTATATAGAAAGGCGATTAGAATACCGATTACTATACCCAGCACATACAATCCTGACATTATCAGTCCACCCTGCTTAGGAAAAAATGAACTGACAAAAAATGAATAGATAGGTAACTTTGCAGTACAACTCATAAATGGAGTTAGCAGAATTGTCATCTTTCTATCTCTTTCGGATGTTAAAGTTCTTGTTGCCATAACTGCCGGTACTGTACAACCAAAACCTATTAGCATTGGAACAATACTTCTACCGGACAGACCGATTTTTCTCAGCAATTTATCCATTACAAATGCTACTCTTGCTATGTAACCACTGTCCTCCATTAATGATAAGAAGAAAAACAGTGTTACGATTATAGGTAAGAAACTTAACACACTACCTACACCATTAAATATACCGTCTATTACAAGGCTATGTATTGTGTCATTTACATGGGCTGAGGTTAGGGCATTATCTGTTATTGTGGTTAATGAGTCAATACCCATTTCCAATAAAGTTTGAAGTCCTGCACCTATTACATTAAATGTTAGGTAAAAGACTAAAACCATTATTGCAATAAAACAAGGAATTGCAGTATATTTACCTGTTAGAATTTTATCTATCTTTTCACTTCTAACTCTCTCTTTACTTTGTTTAGGCTTGATAACTGTATCTTCACAAAGTTTTTCGATAAATTCAAAACGCATATCGGCTATTGAGGCATTTCTGTCAAGTTGTCTTTCTGTTTCAAGTTGCTGAACAATATGCTCAAGCATTTCCATTTCGTTTTCATCAAGGTTCAACTTATCTAGAATTAGGTGGTCACCCTCTATTGCCTTAGTAGCTGCAAACCTTACAGGAATATCTGCTTGTTCTGCATGGTCCTCTATTAAGTGAATTACTGCGTGAATACAACGATGGACTGCTCCGTTGTGGTCATTTTTGTCACAAAAATCCTGACGCAATGGCTTTTCCTGATACTGAGCAATATGAAGTGCGTGTTTGATAAGTTCATCAACACCTTCATTTTTTGCTGCTGAAATTGGAATGACCGGTACACCCAGCATTTTTTCCATTGTATTTACATCAATAGAACCTTGATTACCTGTAACTTCATCCATCATATTAAGGGCTATTACCATTGGAATATCCATTTCAAGAAGTTGCATTGTAAGGTAAAGGTTTCTCTCAATATTAGTAGCATCTACAATATTGATAATAGCCTTTGGCTTTTCGTCAAGGACAAAATTTCTTGAAACAATTTCTTCACTACTATATGGTGACATTGAGTAAATTCCCGGTAGGTCAGTTACATTTGTGTTGGGATAGCCTTTGATTGAGCCATCCTTTCTGTCAACAGTTACACCGGGAAAGTTACCGACATGCTGATTTGAACCGGTAATTTGGTTGAACAAAGTTGTCTTACCACAGTTTTGGTTGCCAACCAAAGCATATGTAAGGGTTGTTCCTTCCGGCAAAGGGTTGCCATCTCCCTTTGCATGGAATTTACCTTCTTCACCAAGACCGGGATGCTCTGTATCCTTAAACCTATCCACTCTATCGTGACTTCTTGTACGAGATTTGATAGGTTCAACCTGAATTTTATCGGCATCTGCTAGTCTTAAAGTCAGTTCATACCCATGGACCTGAAGTTCCATAGGGTCACCCATTGGTGCAAATTTCACAACAGTTACTTCTGCATTAGGAATCATACCCATATCAAGAAAATGTTGTCGCAATGCACCCTCACCACCAACTGATGTTATGATGGCACTTTCGCCTATATTCAATTCTTTTAAGGTCATAAATTAAATTATCCTTTCCTTTTCTCCTAAAATTATAAAAATTTTTGCATACTTTTAAACTCCAAGATTATTATAATACATTTAACTACATAAATCTACAATATCTGCACATATGATGAAAATTTCATGAATAACCAAAGTAATACTACTTATAATAGATTACTGTAGTGAATAATTGTTAAAAGTAATAGACAAAATGTTAAAGATATGTTAGTTATTATACAAATATAATCAAAGGTCAGAAATTTATAGTATTTTACTAGTTATTTGCTTGACGATAATGCTTAATTATGCTAGAATATTTTAGAACATAGGATTGCAGTTTATGCTGAATAACTATAGCATTGGACTGAAAAATACAATTTCTATGTAAAAATTCAAGAAAAAGAAAGGTTGATACTGAAATGGCAAAGATTGATTTAACTAAGTATGGTATTACCGGTACTACTGAAATTATCCACAATCCTTCCTACGAAGAACTATTCAACGAAGAAACAAAGCCTGAACTAGAAGGCTATGAAGTTGGTCAGGAAACTGAACTAGGTGCAGTTAATGTAATGACTGGTATTTACACAGGTCGTTCACCTAAAGACAAGTTTATCGTTATGGACGAAAATTCTAAGGACACTGTATGGTGGACTTCTGATGAATACAAGAACGACAACCACCCAGCTACACAGGAAGCATGGGAAGCTGTAAAGGAAATTGCTAAGAAAGAACTTTCTAACAAGAAGCTTTATGTTGTTGACGCATTCTGTGGTGCTAACCACGACACTAGAATGGCAGTTCGTTTCATCGTTGAAGTTGCATGGCAGGCTCACTTTGTAACAAATATGTTCATTAAGCCAACTGCTGAAGAACTAGAAAACTTTGAACCTGACTTTATCGTTTACAACGCATCAAAGGCTAAGGTTGAAAACTATAAGGAACTAGGTCTAAACTCAGAAACAGCTGTTCTATTTAACATCACAAGCCGTGAACAGGTTATCGTTAACACATGGTACGGTGGTGAAATGAAGAAGGGTATGTTCTCAATGATGAACTACTACCTACCTCTAAAGGGTATTGCTTCAATGCACTGCTCAGCTAATGCTGATATGAACGGTGAAAACACAGCTATCTTCTTCGGTCTATCAGGTACAGGTAAGACAACACTTTCAACAGACCCTAAGAGACTTCTAATCGGTGATGACGAACACGGTTGGGATGACAACGGTGTATTTAACTTTGAAGGTGGTTGCTATGCTAAGGTTATCGACCTTGACAAGGAATCTGAACCAGACATCTACAATGCTATCAGAAGAGATGCTCTACTAGAAAATGTTTCTGTTGACGAAAACGGTAAGATTGACTTTGCTGATAAGTCTGTTACAGAAAACACTCGTGTTTCTTACCCAATCGATCACATTGAAAACATTGTTCGTCCTGTATCTTCTGCTCCTGCTGCAAAGAATGTAATCTTCCTATCAGCTGATGCATTTGGTGTACTACCTCCAGTTTCTATCCTAACTCCTGAACAGACAAAGTACTACTTCTTATCAGGCTTTACTGCAAAGCTAGCAGGTACTGAAAGAGGTATCACAGAACCAACTCCAACATTCTCTGCTTGTTTCGGTCAGGCTTTCCTAGAACTTCATCCAACAAAGTATGCTGAAGAACTAGTTAAGAAGATGGAAAAGAGTGGTGCTAAGGCTTACCTAGTTAACACAGGTTGGAACGGCACAGGTAAGAGAATTTCTATTAAGGATACAAGAGGTATCATTGATGCTATCCTTGATGGTTCTATTACAAAGGCTCCTACAAAGACTATCCCTCACTTCAACTTTGAAGTTCCTACAGAACTACCAGGTGTTGACCCAGCTATCCTAGATCCTAGAGACACATATGCTGATGTTAACGAATGGGAAACAAAAGCTAAGGATCTTGCTTCAAGATTTGTTAAGAACTTTGCTAAGTATGAAGGTAATGAAGCAGGTAAGGCTCTAGTATCTGCAGGTCCTACAGTAGAATAATTTTAGTCTTAACTAACTTTATAATTCATAAATTTAGGGTGTACTCACTGAGTACACCCTTTTTGTTATGCCTATTTTTTATTAAAAAAGAGCATAAGCAAATGCTTATACTCAATTAGTCTTCAAACTGAAGATTTTTCATTTTTACATATTGCTTTAAAAGTCCCATTGCTGCATTTCCGGGTGAATCAGGAAACAGGACTTTACGGGCTTTCGTAGCTTTCACCCATTGTGCTGAATTCACTTCTTGTGAAAGTTTCAGTTCACATTTCGGTGAATATGCCATAAAAGCATGCATAAGTTTGTCACCATCTTCAAACCAATATGTACCACCATACTGAAGATTATCAAGCTTTATGCCAAGTTCTTCTTCTACTTCTCTATAGGCAGTTTCTTCAGCATTTTCTCCCGGCAAAATATAACCGGCAGTAATTGTGCCATAAACTTTGGAAATATAATCTTGCATACAAACTACAATTTCATCAAATTCATTGTACACCAGAACAATTACACAGCTCTCAAAACTGTCAAACCAATATCTGTTACACTCATAACAAAATGGTACTTCACCATCATCACCGGCCATTTTAGGCTTTAATTTACTGCCACATTGTGGACAAAATTTGTACTTCATAAGTCACCTATCATTTCACTAAATTTCAATGATATTTTACTACTTTTGATAGGTAGATACAATATAATGATTACATTTAATATGCAAAAGATTTGGAAATAGATTTAATATTCTTCATATTCATCATCCCAATCTTCATCATAATCTTCGTCATAATCTTCATAATCATATTCATCTTCATATGGGATGTTATCTCTTTTTCTTATTTCTTTTAGTGCAATCATCATTTGTTCTTCAGGTAAATTTTGATTTACTAAATCTAGTACTTCATCAATTCTTTCTATTGTTGTTAGAATTCCATCAACTAATTCAATCATTAAGTCATTTGAATATCTTTCTAAAAAAGCATATATTATTGTGAAATATTTTTCATCTAAATTCATAAATTATTTTCTCCTTTGCTTATAAATTTAAATATAAAATTTAAGTAATATGTTTTTATTATTGCAAAAAAACTGTTACCTCGTTGGCAAGTTATCTCTAACTCTCATTTCTTTTAATTTTTATCAAAATCATCTTCCAAAAAATCTTCATATTCATATTCATCTTCATATGGGATGTTATCTCTTATTCTAATATTTTTTAGTACAGTTATCATTTGTTCTTCAGGTAAATTTTGATTTACTAAATCTAGTACTTCATCTACTCTATTTTCTGTAGTTAGAACACCACCAACTAATTCATTTATTAGGTCATGAGAATACCTTTCTTCACAGGCAAATATAATTGTGAAAAATTTTCCTTCTGGTGTCATAAATTATTTTCTCCTTTACTTAATTTAATATAAAATTTAAGTAATATGTTTTTATTATTGCAAAAAAACTGTTACCTCATTGGCAAGTTATCTCTAACTCTTATTTCCCTTAATTTTTTCAGCATAGTTTCTTCATCTAAATTTTTTTCTACTAAATTCATCACTTCTCTTATTCTTTCTTCTGATGTGAGTATTCCACCTACTAATACATTTGCTAAATTGTCAGAATACCTTTCCAAACATACTCGTATAATCTTCCAGAACATTTCTTGTAAAATCATATTAGCACACTTTCTATATTTTTTTGTAATTAATATCTTTAATATAAATTTAATGCATAACATTCACCATTTATATAATACCACATTAGCTGTCCCCAAAATGGAACTTATCTCTTTGGATTACAATATTTTTTTGAAAAATTAATTACAACCGATTTCTTTTAATATATAATTATCTCAAGAGGTGATTATTATGAAAAAACACTCTGGTAGTACATTTTCATTTGTTGTTATAATTTTGATAATTATATCAGCTATTGTTATATTTCTTTTCAACCCTATTAAAGATGGTGACAATCGGAATTACATTTCTGTAAAAAGCTACACCGACTATGTATCATATGGAAATTACTATACTTTTAATTTTAAGGGTGATGCTTGGCATACATATAAAATTGTAATAATTGACATAGATAATTACGATAATATAACTAAAAAATTCACCGGTGAAACAGAGGTTAAAACTGATATTTGGGGACAAGGTACATTTAAACTGAAGCTAACTTCTCGTATTAATGATACTTTATTATGTTACCCTGAGATTTATTATGATGATTTCAAATCCGTTGATGTAGATTGTTTTAATTTTGAATTCACTGTTGAATAGCATTTAAATAATCATATATTATTATCAAAAAGGAGTGATAGCAAAAACTATCACTCCTTTTTTTATACTTTTCTAATACTTTCAATAATGTAATGAGGATTAATATGGAAATTCTTAAGGTTGATTAAACTTTCTTTTATCCATAATTTTAATTCTCATCTACATTAGTAGAAATTCTACTATCATTATATTCTATGTGCAATCAAAATGAGTGATCGTATCATTCGTGAAACGATGGGCTTGTAATTTGATTTTTTCATATAATTGAGCTATAATATACTTGTTTGATTTACATTTGATAGAGCGAGCATATATCAAGCGTAAATCACTCCTATCGTGGAAAAATGATTTGCAAGATTCACTACTGATGAAAAATTGCTCGTATTTCAGCAGTAAGGTTCAAAAAGGGTTCCAGGTAACCGACCGTTTCATTAATGCAATCATTGATAAGAACTGCTACGAAGAAAGGAGGTAAACACTATGGCTCGAAACAAAGGCGTGTCGGGTAAAACCCACACTAAACAACAGTTAGACGATTATGCAAATCAGCATAATCCTAACAACAAAGCATACAAAGCCAAAGTAACAAACCAAAAACAAATTAAGAAACAAAAGGGTAAAGAACATCCTGATTATGTTGCTGATTTGGATTGGATGTGTTTTAGCAAAGGTCCGTATGAATTTGATTAAAAACTGAATATGCTTTGAGTGGAAACATCAATCAGAAATGGTTGGTGTTTTTCTTTTTGCAAGAAAGGATTATTATGGAAGTTAAAATTAACCAAGAAATACGAAATTACACAGAGTCAATGTTCTTTGGACTGTCGTTAAGACAGTTCATTTTTTCTGTTCTTGCCTGCGGTGTTGCGGTAGGATTGTATTTCCTGTTGAAACCGCATTTAGGAACAGAAATAATATCGTGGGTTTGTATATTGGGAGCAGCTCCCTTTGCAGCTCTCGGTTTTATGAAATACAACGGAATGACCGCTGAAAAGTTTTTATGGGCTTTTATTAAGTCGGAATTTCTTATTCCTAAGAAACTCGTCTTTCATTCCACTAAACTTACTACGAACTAATGAAATTGGCGATAGAGCAAAACCAAAAGCCGAAGAAGAAAGACTAAATAGTTTTCAGGGATTGACAATTAAATACTATTTGATTATAATAATACGATTTAGCAAAAGCTGAATGGGCGGCTTGGGATGAATGGAGAACGAAAATGAAGTATTTATGTATTATTATTTGCTATTGCACTTTTGATTGTAGGAATTATTCTTATAGTTTCAAAAGCAAAGGGAAAAGTGGTTGATAACAAAGTTCAGCGTAATGTTGGTCGTATTGTTATCGGTATTATAATTTGTATTGTAAGTATTGCTTATTTCATTGGTTGTTATACATATACAACTAATAACTATGATAGATTACTGACAACTAAATCTGACTTATCAAAAAGAGTTACTATGATGATGTCTAACTATGATGAAGTTAAAAGTTATAATGACAGATATGATAGAGTAACGGATAGCATTTTTTCATTCATTGGTGATGATGAAGAAGTAAGTAAGTTTGATATTAACGAATTAGATAAACAAGGTTATATCATTAAACCATCCACAACCAAACATGTTCTTAAACCATCACATTAATTTTAGGCAGGAAGTTTTTACTTCCTGCTTTTTCATTGAAGGGAAATTACTAATAAGTATCCAGACTCTAAAGATTTAAAATTCTTTAAGTTATTCTTATCACAATTAAGTGATGAAGATGAACAATTAAAGTGGAAATTAGCATTTGAAAATTCTTAAAATATTTTTAAATTAATAACTTTTAAGTTATAATATATTACAAAGAGGGAAGCAATTATGTACAATATATATTTCTATCAAGACAAGAATGGTCATCAACCAGTTCTTGAATACATACAAAATTTAAAAAAAGAGAAACAATAAAGATAGTCGCATTAAACTTAATAAAATCAACGACTATATTACAATTTTAGTTAGATTTGGAACAAGAGCAGAAGAACCATATATTAAACATATTGATGGAGAAATATGGGAACTAAGACCACTTAGAGATAGAATTTTATTTGTGGCTTGGCATAATGGTGATTTTGTGTTGCTTCATCAGTTTATGAAGAAAACACAAAAAACACCTTTAAGAGAATTTCAAAAAGCTAAAAATGAGTATTCTGATTTATTAGAAAGAGGTTTTGACAGTGAAAAAAAATAATAGTGCTATTGGTTCTAATTGGAACGATGTTCGTAAGGAACTATTTACGCCGGAAGAAATAGCAGAAAGTGATTTGAGAGTATCTATTATAAGTGAAATCATCAATGCAAGAAATGAAAAAGGTATTAGCCAAAAACAACTTGAATTGATGAGTGGTGTAAAACAACCTGTTATTGCAAGATTGGAAAAAGGTCAAACCAATCCACAGTTAGACACTATTCTAAAACTATTAGTTCCTTTAGGTAAGAAATTAATTATTGTTGATGATAAGTAATTGAACAGAACTGCATTAAGAATTGAAAGAAGGTATTTAAGTGAAAAAATTATTATCATTATTATTAGTTGCAACAATCATTACAAGCACATTATGTGTAAGTTATTTTGCATTTGATAACGTGGACAATTTGTCCAACATTACAACATCTGAACCAACAGAGAAAGGAATTGAAACATCTACTATAAGTACATCTGATGAAGCAACACCTGATGGAATTACTACTGAACCTTCTTCATCAACTACAGAAAGTAGTACAATAGAAAGTTCTACAGAACCTACTACAACAGAACCAACTGAAGTTAAAGTTAGTTCTATTAAGCTAAATGCTACAAGCAAAACACTTTACAATGGTAAGTCAACAACTTTAAAGGCTACTTTTTTTCCTACAAATGCTACTAATAAGAGCTTAACTTGGAAGTCAAGCAATACAAAAGTTGCTACTGTAGATAAGAACGGTAAAGTCAAGGCTCTTAAAGTAGGTAATGCTATAATTACTGCAACATCTACTGATGGTAGTAATGTATCAGCTCAGTGTAAAATCAAGGTTGTACAAAGAGTTACTAAAATTACACTAAATAAGAGTATTATTAATTTGTCTAAAAAAGGCAAAACTGCAAAACTAAAAGTTACAGTATTACCTAATGACGCTTATAACAAGTCAGTTACTTGGAAATCAAACAACACTAAAGTAGTTACTGTAGATAAGAACGGCAAAATCAAGGCAACAACAAATAAGGGTACAACTTATGTAAATGCTATTGCAAAAGACGGTAGAAAAATCAGAACAAGGATACTTGTTGTTGTAGGTAAAAAGGTAAAGAAAATCACTTTGAATAAATCTTCAGTTACTCTTAACAGGGGTGCAAAGAATAGAACTTTCCAATTAAAGAAAGCTATTAAGAATAAAAATGCTACTTATAAAGGTGTAAGTTGGTATTCATCAAATAAGAATGTTGCTACTGTAAACAGTAATGGCAAAGTTACAATCAAGCATAGAGGTAAAGTTGTAATTACTGTAAAGGCTAAGGACGGTAGTAATAAGTCAGCAAAGTGCAAAATTATTGTAAAACAACTTGTGACTAAATTGTCTTACAACAGTAAAAAACAAGCTAAGGAAGTATATAGAAATAAGACTATTAAATTTGCCGTTACAGTAGTTCCTAGCAACGCAAACAATAATGGCTTAACTTATTCCTCTAGCAATAAAAAAGTTGCAACAGTCAATTCTAAAGGCATTATTAAAGGAATTAAGGCAGGTACAGTAACTATTACTGCAAAAGCTAAAGATAGAAGTAATAAAGTTGTAAAGATAAAGGTTAAAGTTAAAAATTCTCCTATTAATGACACAACAATCTTAACTGAAAAAACCTTAAAGAACCCACAAACTGTAAAGAGAATTTGTACAAAGCTAAATAATTACTTTAAGTCCTGTGGTGCAACTATTGAACCAAGATTGAAAGGTCAATGGCAATGGTATGTTGAAGACACTCAGGGTTACCCAAACCCTTACTATGCAAGAAACATTAATGAAATTTATGTTTCAATACTAGACTATTGGATACAAGAAATGTCCGGTGATTTTCTTAACAATAATGATGATTGGAATGATAAAGATTGTATTAAAGATTCTAATAAATATGCAGATTTTCTAAAATCATTTGATTATGTTGATAAAAAAGGTCATACTAAATATAGAAAAGATTTAATATTAGATAGTAAGTATAATGGTTTTGATTGGCTAATCAATACATATACGAAAAAAACTAATAAATTTTTAGTATATGTAGATTATGAGAAAATGAAACTAAATGGTAAGGATTATAAAGATAAATATGGAAACCAAGAATATGTAATTAAGTTTTATTATAATTGGCAATCTATTGAAGATTACAATAATCACAAAGACCCAAGAGATTAAAATATAATAATAGTTTTATTTACACCGATTACTTTTTAAGTAGTCGGTGCTTTTCTTTTGTTTAATATGACGAATTTTCAAGAATTTTGAAAAAATACTGAAAATTTAGGTTGCCAAAATGCAAAAGTCACGGAATATAAGTAGGAGGTAATAATATGTTTTGTCGCTCACCAACTTAATAAACTTCTATAAAATACGAAAAAAGGAGGAAAATAAAATGAAAATCTTATTGTCAATTAATAAGAAAGATATTGCCTTATTGTTATCATTTTTAGTGATTTTAAGTTCATTTTCTTTGATATATACTTCAAAAGTGTCAGCTGATACTACTGGTAGAAGCACTAATACTAAGATGATGTATCAAGACCCTTTTACTGCGAGTGGTTCTCATATTGTTGCAACTAAAAGCATTGCCGGTACTGACATAAAAAAAGGTTCATCACGATTTTTTGTGAGATGGTGAACGGACAGAAGAAATAGAAAGATAGCGAATCAAGGTAAAGAAGAAGTCATCATCACGGTAACCGTAGCCTATCTTGTTGTTGAAGCCTTTGAGCTTGCCGGTGCTGATTGAGTAGATGGCATGGGTCGCTAAGCCAGGGAGAGCCGTTTTTCTTTTTGAACTGCAAATCGTACCAATTTTGTCCATTTGGCGACTGCTTGTTGGTAATCTGTCAATTCATAAAGTCTGCACATTTCCTCTCTCATAGCATAACAAACAGCAAGGTCGTGATGATCTTGCAGAATAGATTGTAATTGCGCGGTATGTTATCCGTGTTCCTGGATATTTGAAAGGTACTTCTTTTGTAAATGTTTCGTGGCAACAGTTGCATTAATATCTATGGATAAAGAAGTTCCATATGTGTGTAGTACCTCTCCATATTGGAATATCTTTGAGTTTGACTTGTCCGTTTTCATAAATATACACACTGCCTCCACAATAAGGGCACCGAACTGTCTGCGTTGACCTTACGCTTTCCAGAAACAGTACGCTTTTATCTTTTTTAGGACTGATTCCTATATGTGTTCCTTTAAATCCTTGACTTTGATATCATCTAAATAGAGCATAGGTTTCTCTCCTCCATTGTTTGTCTCTTCAACTACAATTTTGGAGCTTCCTATGTTCTTTTTCAATATTTATTTTTGATTATCCCACATTTTTCCGTGATGAGGGAAAGTTTTAATACCTTATGAAATTACACTACTCTCAAACTCTGACTACATATAAAATTTTACAGTTGCCGTTTTAATACCTTATGAAATTACACTACTCTCAAACTTAATCCCTGACAAGTATCGAGATAAAAAGTTTTAATACCTTATGAAATTACACTACTCTCAAACCAATCTTAAAGAAAGAATGTATCAAGGAAAGTTTTAATACCTTATGAAATTACACTACTCTCAAACAATATAAATATCAAGTTCGTTTTGAACTTCGTTTTAATACCTTATGAAATTACACTACTCTCAAACATTACAATCAGCTACAACATTCGTAAGTAGGTTTTAATACCTTATGAAATTACACTACTCTCAAACACTTGATACATAGTACTTACCCTCTTGAAGGTTTTAATACCTTATGAAATTACACTACTCTCAAACTTAAATCGTCTATATTGATTTAAAGTTGTGGTTTTAATACCTTATGAAATTACACTACTCTCAAACTATAAACTGTTCATTGTCTTTCACTTCGTCAGTTTTAATACCTTATGAAATTACACTACTCTCAAACTTTAAAGTGCTTTCTTTTAAAATCGTTGCAGTTTTAATACCTTATGAAATTACACTACTCTCAAACTGTGTCTTCTACTTTTCTCGTCTTGCGTACGTTTTAATACCTTATGAAATTACACTACTCTCAAACTGATGATTTAATTGGGGAAGAACTACAGAAGTTTTAATACCTTATGAAATTACACTACTCTCAAACAGTATTGATTGTTTCAGCTCCAAGACTCTGTTTTAATACCTTATGAAATTACACTACTCTCAAACCAGTGCGTTAATTAGATTATCTACCATATTGTTTTAATACCTTATGAAATTACACTACTCTCAAACAAGTCTGATTGAATAGAAGAGTTACCGCTAGTTTTAATACCTTATGAAATTACACTACTCTCAAACAATCATCACAGTTAGAAGAATGTGAAGTACGTTTTAATACCTTATGAAATTACACTACTCTCAAACACAATTATAGTATAACAAAAAATTTATTAGTTTTAATACCTTATGAAATTACACTACTCTCAAACCATCAATCAATCATCCCCTTCTATATATAGTTACCTTATGAAATTACACTACTCTCAAACTTAACGACGAAGATTTATTTGCAAATTATGGTTTTAATACCTTATGAAATTACACTACTCTCAAACCACATTCTGTGTGCTACAATTCAATGCACTGTTTTAATACCTTATGAAATTACACTACTCTCAAACTGTTGATTTAAGTGTATCATAACTATTGTTGTTTTAATACCTTATGAAATTACACTACTCTCAAACTACTAACTACAGAGTCGTTAACCGTGTACAGTTTTAATACCTTATGAAATTACACTACTCTCAAACTACTGCATAAGCACTACCGTCATATAAACCGTTTTAATACCTTATGAAATTACACTACTCTCAAACTCATTCAACGACATTCAGATCGAAATGATTGTTTTAATACCTTATGAAATTACACTACTCTCAAACCACTCCTAGTAAAGATAAATTCAATGTTTAGTTTTAATACCTTATGAAATTACACTACTCTCAAACATAAAGTTTTGATATAGCACATTACTATTTGTTTTAATACCTTATGAAATTACACTACTCTCAAACCCTCGCCATAACTTTAAATTCACGATAGTGTTTTAATACCTTATGAAATTACACTACTCTCAAACCGTTTGAATAACTTATACTTGGATTATATAGTTTTAATACCTTATGAAATTACACTACTCTCAAACTGTAATTGCTGTTTTTGAATACGGCTGTTAGTTTTAATACCTTATGAAATTACACTACTCTCAAACAGGGTAGCAATGAAGTACTGATATTCTTCCGTTTTAATACCTTATGAAATTACACTACTCTCAAACATACTATTGCTTTTAAATTTCTAATACACAGTTTTAATACCTTATGAAATTACACTACTCTCAAACGTTTAACTGTTCAATCTGTCCTGATAAATTGTTTTAATACCTTATGAAATTACACTACTCTCAAACCAAAGAGATGATATACCAGATGATTTAATGGTTTTAATACCTTATGAAATTACACTACTCTCAAACTTAATACTAGCAAAATCATCAATTTTGCTGGTTTTAATACCTTATGAAATTACACTACTCTCAAACCGATACCCTCCAATCCATACCATCTTCTGGTTTTAATACCTTATGAAATTACACTACTCTCAAACAGCCGGCACAAAGTTGCTATCTGCTATTGTGTTTTAATACCTTATGAAATTACACTACTCTCAAACAAGCTCGTAAATAACATACAAACTATGTTCGTTTTAATACCTTATGAAATTACACTACTCTCAAACGGCAAATTTACGGTAAATAGCACCTTCGGCGTTTTAATACCTTATGAAATTACACTACTCTCAAACCTGCTATCTTGTAATCCTGCTATTTTTTTGGTTTTAATACCTTATGAAATTACACTACTCTCAAACTTTCCATTCTCTGCCTTGGCTATCCCAAGGTTTTAATACCTTATGAAATTACACTACTCTCAAACTTTCCATTCTCTGCCTTGGCTATCCCAAGGTTTTAATACCTTATGAAATTACACTACTCTCAAACCGTAATAGGTATGACTCTGCGTTCTATCGGTTTTAATACCTTATGAAATTACACTACTCTCAAACTGAAAATGTTAAGCGTGGAATGAGAGAGTGTTTTAATACCTTATGAAATTACACTACTCTCAAACAACAGTTCTGACTTTCTCTGATACGACTTCGTTTTAATACCTTATGAAATTACACTACTCTCAAACAAGCATGTATCAATTTCATTTATGTTTAGAGTTTTAATACCTTATGAAATTACACTACTCTCAAACCATCAATCAATCATCCCCTTCTATATATAGTTACCTTATGAAATTACACTACTCTCAAACTAATACTGAGTACAGCAGAAATAGAGATGCGTTTTAATACCTTATGAAATTACACTACTCTCAAACCATCGACTGATCACGGGGCAATCACGGAGGTTTTAATACCTTATGAAATTACACTACTCTCAAACGCTAGACAAGCTGACTTTGCCGCAAGAGAGTTTTAATACCTTATGAAATTACACTACTCTCAAACGCTGATGAAAATACCAACGGATTTATAATTGTTTTAATACCTTATGAAATTACACTACTCTCAAACATAGGCATAAACACCTTCGTCTCTGTTTTGGTTTTAATACCTTATGAAATTACACTACTCTCAAACCCAATAGGAATAATAGGTAATAAATATAATGTTTTAATACCTTATGAAATTACACTACTCTCAAACAATGTCAATCATTCTTTCTGCCGCCCACTGTTTTAATACCTTATGAAATTACACTACTCTCAAACCGATAAAGGATATAAGCCTTAGCTACATGGTTTTAATACCTTATGAAATTACACTACTCTCAAACAGCACTTTAGTTTCCTTGCAAAAGTCGCATGTTTTAATACCTTATGAAATTACACTACTCTCAAACGCAATCAATGGGAGATGGATTATGGAATAGGTTTTAATACCTTATGAAATTACACTACTCTCAAACAAGGTATGGAGCAATTATGTTCAAGTGTCTGTTTTAATACCTTATGAAATTACACTACTCTCAAACAAACTACTGAGTTCAAAACATCCTCCATAAGTTTTAATACCTTATGAAATTACACTACTCTCAAACCGTGTGACAACATTTTCATATGATTTCACTGTTTTAATACCTTATGAAATTACACTACTCTCAAACTTGTGAGCCAAGTTTACTTAATCTTGAAACGTTTTAATACCTTATGAAATTACACTACTCTCAAACAGTACATTTTTCAATGTTCTTTTCTGTTCTGTTTTAATACCTTATGAAATTACACTACTCTCAAACACTTATATCACATAGACGATAGCTTTGATAGTTTTAATACCTTATGAAATTACACTACTCTCAAACCTTTTCATTCAATCACCCTTTCGTTTTTGGGTTTTAATACCTTATGAAATTACACTACTCTCAAACAATTGTCAAAATCACTAGTAACTTTAGCATGTTTTAATACCTTATGAAATTACACTACTCTCAAACGAGAGTTGGTATCCCAAACAGACATCTTCGTCTGGCGCTGCTTTGACCGATCACGATTTTTGTGACATCGGAAAGCCTAACATATTCCGAGATCTGCAGTGGTACATCCTCGCCGTGCGTCATAACGATCTCGGCGCCGAGCTTTTGCGCGAGCTGTATGTTCTGGGAAAGTCGGGACTGATCCTCATCATTTATGACCGTATCCGTCTGCACATAGATGGCGGTAAATCTTGCATGAAGGACCTTAGCCATCTTTGAGGCGGTGTGTATGATCCTTGCATTGGACGGCGAAGAGGATAGGCAGACAAGAATATGCTCGTCTGCGCCTTTTTTTGACTGCTCGGTCTGTGTTTTCATCTGGTTCACCGTCCTTTTGTTTTATTATACATCAAAATCGTGAAATAATCTACCGCAAACTAAAATGTATTCTCTTTGCTGTCGGAAAGAATAATATCGACCTTTCCGTGCGTTTCCCGAAAGCGGTGGATCTCGCTTAATATCTCACTGTCGGACAGCCCATGTGGCAGCAGAACTTCGGAAGGCTCGCATGATTCGTTTTCCCTTAACAGTACCTTTCTGTTTTCTTCAAGAAATCGATCCAGCCTGATCATAAGATAAAATCCGAAAGCAAATATGCCAAGCAGACTGACAATCAGCAATAACTCAGCCAATTCCGTTCACCTCTGTCAAATATGAAAACACTTTTGCAGTTCTTTGTAAGCACCGAGAACCAAAAGGGTGATCTTGTCCGTAAGAACGGTTTCCGGCGTAACTGCCATATTGATTTTTCCGTTCTCCTTAGTCGCCATAATATTGATGCTGTATTTTCTGCGGATATCCAGCTCCCCGACGGATTTGCCGACCCATCCCTCCGGCACCTCTACCTCAAAAATGGCATGAGCCTCATCAACCTCAATGTAATCCCGAATGTGGTCGGCGGTGTACCGAATAGCAGCCCAATTTGCTACCTGTTTTTCTGGGAAAACGACCTCGTCCGCTCCGTTGCGCAGAAGAAATTTTGCCTGCACATCACGCTCGGCGCGGGACACAACTAATTTTGCACCGAGCTCCTTCAGCAAAGAAGTGGTTTCCAGCGAGTTTTGAAAATCTCCACCGATGGTGACGATGCACACATCAAAGTTTCTGATGCCGAGCGACTTTAAAAACTCCGTGTTTGTGCTGTCGCCGATCTGCGCATTGGTAACGATCGGCAGAATCTCATTGACTCTTTCTTCGTTGTTGTCTACTGCCATCACCTCGTGTCCTAACTTGTTAAGCTGCAAAGCGATATTCTTTCCGAATCTGCCGAGGCCTATTAACAATATGTTTTTCATAATATACTAACTCCTTTATCCGACTGTGATCTTTTCGAGCGGCAGCTTTGCGACGCTCTGATTTTTATTGGAGATCGCCGCATAAACCAGGGTGAGTCCGCCGACTCTGCCGAGATACATTAAGACGATTAAAATAAGCTGAGACAGAATGCCGAGCTGCGGTGTGATCCCAAGCGTAAGCCCGACCGTTCCGACGGCGGATGCCGTTTCATAAAGACAAGTGCTAAGCGGCAGACCCTCTGCCGTGCTGATAACAATGCCACCGATAAAAAACAGCAGGAAATACATTACGGCAACGGTTACGGCGTTTTTCACTGTCGAACCATCAATGCGCCTGCCGTAGACTTCGGCATCGTCCTTTTTGCGACAGACGGAGAATGCACTCAAAATCAGAACGGCAAACGTGGTCGTTTTCATACCACCTGCCGTGGAGCCGGGCGAACCTCCGACGAGCATCAGCAGAATCATAATTGCCTTAGAGGAACCGGTCATAGCGGGAAGATCGGCGGTATTGAAACCGGCGGTTCTCGGTGTGACAGACTGAAAAAGC